>NPID01000101.1_pt1 | contig 84502 bp, 79 predicted proteins | sample 8637491 | NCBI WGS metagenome assembly NPID01 (sample SAMN07420843, study PRJNA396082) | bioreactor metagenome | isolation source: sample BA6 brine-fed electro-methanogenic bioreactor BA | place: Japan: Kochi | collected 2016-06-14 | reverse complement strand
GGATTCCATCAATAACCGAACCTGCGGCAATGGCCATGGCACCATTAGCATCTTCGTATTCCTCAGGTTTAACTGATCGTTTCGGTGTTTGGCACCCTTACGTGCCAGGTAAAGGTTGGTGATGGTGAAAATAAGGGCACCAATGATAAATCCAGCCACCAGATGCGGTGCCCCTCCCAGGGTATAGTCCTCGTTCAGAAGTTCAAAGGACACCGCTGACATGAGAACCCCGGCACCGAAGGCCATGATGGTGGCAATCAGACGTTTGGGAAGTTGGAAATAATAACCAAAGACTGCCCCCAAAATGAGTGCAGATCCAGCCACAAAACCCCATATCCCCACCATAATTAATCTGGAAAACATAATAAATCACTAAGTTCACATTAAGAATATCCCTGATCATTTTCTTCTGATTCCATTTATACTATAACTATTATTTTAATTACTTAACACCTTCCTTTAAATACTTAAACAATTAGCCTTAAAAAATTCGCACCATTCCCCTTATCTCCACCATAACTGAGATATCCCCCATAACTGGAGTTTTAGTGTTCCATAATTTGGGGAAAGGGCCAAAGAGGAATAATCCTAAATAGAGGGTGGAAGATAGTAATAGGGAATATGTTTACTAGTAATAGGGAAATGATTACAATATAGGCAGGTAAAAATCAATGGATTCAACTCCAAAGAACACAACAGAGGTTTCTGTGGAAAGGTGTGCACTGGTCCTGGTAATCATCGGTTCTGTACTGATACCATTTATGGGATCATCCCTAGGTCTAATTCTTCCCCTTATCCAGAATGAACTGGCAGTGAACATATTACTCCTGGGATGGATACCCACTGCCTTTACATTGGCCAACGCTGCACTGGTATTGCCTTTTGGCCGGCTGGCTGATATACATGGCCGTAAAAAAATATTCGCTGCTGGTTTTGTAGTTTACACCCTGGCATCTCTACTGGCCAGTGTTTCCACTTCGGGGTTGACTTTGATTTTTTTCAGTTTCCTGCAGGGAGCAGGATGTGCCCTGATATTTGCCACTGGGGTGGCCCTTTTGATCTCCATCTTTCCCCCGGAAAAAAGGGGCCGAGTACTGGGGATTGAGATCAGTGCGGTGTATCTTGGCCTATTCCTGGGACCCCTCCTGGGAGGTTTCCTGGCCCAAAATTTAGGTTGGAGAAGTATTTTTCTCATAAACGTACCCATTGGCCTGTTTGCCCTGGGCCTTATATTAACCCGGTTTAAAGGAGAGTGGAAGGGTTCTGACGGTGAAAAATTCGATCTGTTGGGATCACTGATCTATGCACTTTCCCTTTCCAGTTTAATGTATGGTTTCTCCACACTAAACGAGGTTTCAGGGAAAGTTTTTCTCCTGGCTGGTTTGGTGGGGATGGCATTCTTCTTTAAAGTAATAAAGGACTCCCCTAACCCTATTATCTCCCTTAAAATTTTCAAAAACAAACTAACCCGTTTTTCAGGCTCTGCTCTGCTCCTGGTGACCATTGGAACCTCGGCAATGTGGACACTCCTCAGTCTTTACCTGCAGAACCTGCGGGGTCTGGACACCATTAGCACGGCCTTAATCCTGGCGGTCCAGCCACTGGCTGTGGCCCTATTATCTCCATTGGTGGGGCGTTGGATTGACAAAAGAGATAATAAAGGAATTATCCTCTTAGGAGCAGTTGTATGTACGCTAGGATTATTGATTCTTGCCTTTTCGGATCTTAAAACTCCCCTTCTCCAAGTAGTTGTCGGATTACTCCTGGTCGGTGTGGGATTAGGTTTGTTTTCCGCACCTACCAATCAAAATTTCCTGGGATCATTAACCAGTAAATTCTACGGTGTGGGGTCCGCCACCCTCTCCACCATGATTTTTATTGGTCAGACACTGAGCCTGGGAATCTTTCTGTTAATCTTAACTGGCTTCCTGGGCAATGTGGAAATAGCACCTTCCAATTATCCCCTCTTCCTGGAAGGCCTTAATGTATCATTCTATATATTTGCCACCATCAGTGCATTAGGGGCAGTTTTTACATATATAGGGGTGTATAGGTCAGATACACGTGTGAATAATTAATATCGTGCGGATAATGTTTCAAGGGTCTTTAAAAAATTGATGATAGACTTTAATCCCCATGAGTAAAAAAATGAGTAAATAATAATTAGTACAACCAAATAATTATCATTTATATTACGGTTATCTAATCTTACGGGTCCTGAAAATTAAGGATAGATGCATGAGGTGGTATAATTGAAAGAAACTTCTAACACTGAAGATAAGGGAAATAAAAAGGATTTTTTTAAAAAATTTCTGAAAGAAAAGAAACCCCAAAAATCAGAATTCATTGTAGCCATAATAGCTAATCTGGTATTCCTGTACATTGTAAACAATCTTCTCTCCTGGAATCTGAGTTTCATAGCCCCTTCCTTCCAGGAAGTTTTGTGGATATTTAACCTCTCCATTGGTGCTTCTATAGTAGGCAATATACTCTTCTTAATATATCACCCCGGATGGTTCAGAAGCTTAATTAAAATAATACTGAATATTCTGTCATTTATGGTGGCCTACTACTTGTATGTGGTGTTCCCCTTCATATTAAGCAGTGGAATAACCGTACTGGTGAAAATGGTTCTTATACTGGTAATGGTAGTACTGGTGATAGCTAACCTGGTGGAGGTTGTAAAACTCATTATAAGTTTATTTAAATCGTAAATAAATCCTTGTTGATTCCACAAATAAAGAGTATAGGGTTAATATTCAAATTCACCAAATTATACAGGTTTAACCCTAAACAATCGTTTCACCCGGTACTCAACTTCCAGTTTAATGGCTCTGACCAGTTCCTCCAGTGGTTCATCTTCCCATGGTTCAGCCCCACTCAACAGTGAATGGAAATAGAGCACCGAACTCTCCTCAGGGTCTACCTTAAAATCACCATCATCCCTAAGGGCTGAATGATCAATCTGGGACATCTCTTCCAGTGAAAGGGTGACCTTTAGCTGCACATCCCATCCTTTATCCGACTCCTTTAAAGAATCAACATCAATCTGCATTTTACACCACTTCTTTTTGACAATGATAATCTATGATCCTATTATCTAATCCTATTTTTATCCTATTTTTCACCATATTATATTTCTAACCTTTTTTCAACTAATAACCTCTTAACAATTAAATTCTTTACCAACTAAACTTTTGCCAATTAAACTCATTACCAAAACAGGATCTATCATTTATTTCTAGTAAATCGTTTATAGGCCCAGGGTACGTTTAAATCCATTAACCACGTCCCGGGCTGATCTTATAAGGGGGTTTTTAACTTCTGGGGGTGATTTCATATTCTCCAGGCGGTCGATACGGAAATATATGGGGGGATGGGGGTCGAAGTTAACCCAGGAGGGGAGTCTGGTGGGGGATATCCTTTCGGCATGGAGTCGCTGGTAACCAATTTTACGCAGAGCACTGGCCAGGACATGGGGTTGGCCAATTTTCATGGCTGATAGGAGGTCGGCCCGGGTTTCAAAGAATTTAGCCACGAAGAATATAACCCCCAGGGCCACAATCAGGTAAATAAAGGGAGATAGGGCTACCAGGGGGAATAGTATGGTGAATCTCATTAAGAATTCAGCGGAAATTATGCTGAAAAGAATCAGGGGGTCTCTTCCAGATAGATGGCCCATTTCATGGCCAATCACCGATAAAATTTCATCCTCTTCCAGTTGCACCAGAAGTCCGGTGGTTATGAGGACTAAGCCACGGTTAGGGCTGGGTCCAGTGGCAGCGGCATTGGGTATCATGGTGTTACTCACGGCCACTTGGGGCATGGTAATGTTGAACTTACTAGCGGCCTCCTGCACTATACTGTAAACATCAACCACCTTGGATACCTTTAAATCAGGTTGGCAGTGGAAACCGTACGCCTGGAATGTTTCTTCACCCAGTTCACAGGTGGGAGTTAGTCCCACCCCCAGGCTTTTCTGGTAAATTTCCTCCTTCATTTTAATGATAATATTTTCATTGAATTTCTCCTGGAATTTCTGGTATTCTTCCAGGGGTAACTGGTACTCCAGGATATGCACCCGGGGATTATCAGAGGTAATCTTCCAGTCGCTGGTCCGAAGCAGTAAACGGTCGGAAAAAAGGACAATTACAAACTGAAGGGCTAATATGGCAATAATGGCTGCTATCACGCCCAGTAAAAGAAAAAGAACCAGGTTAACTCCAAAGAATAAGAGGTAAATCAGGATCATATTGCTTCCAAACATACGAAAGGAGGCCTTTTTACGGCGGGTGGGAGGTGCTTCTGGTATGATATCCTCTCCCTCCACCCATGCAAAATAGAGGGTGGATTGGCGAATGGCATCCTCAAAGGTGTGAAGACCAATTAGAATATCTTCTTTAAGGACATCCAGCTCATGGTCTGGTTCTAATTTTGGGGGTGCACTGGTGGTAAACTTGACCTGGAAGGGATTGGTAGCCCTGATTTTAATCCCAACTTCCCATTTATTCTCCGGGTCGGTGGCAGTGTAAGATAGAACTCCCACACCATCCTCCACAGTTTTAGAAACATTTTTAAATAATTCTGATTGGGGCAGTAGATAGAATTTATGTAAAAAATCCAGTGCTTTTTCCAGGTGCATTTTTGAGAGTTCGGTGTCAATTAACAGGTCTGTTTCCAACATGCTCACCCAACCACTCTTTTAATAAATTCTAAAGTTTCATTATCAAAGCCACTTTCTCCTATTAATGCCCATAAATATGTATCCTCAATTTAATAAATTCTACTATATTCTTATTTAGACATCTTGAATGGAGCTAATGATACTACAAATCTCCATTACTCCATAAATACTCAAATTCTATTGTTTTATGTTTTTATAAGGCGATATAGGGATGTTTGTGTAATTATAAAGAGTATTATGCAATTATTAAGGTTATTATATCATTCTATCTTTCTCTGGGCTTTGAAAGAATCTAAAAAAGCATTAAGTGAGGTAAAGGGAGTAAAGGATTAGTTCTATTATGTTAATTAATAATTATAATTCTTATATTATTATAACAGTGAAATATTTTTAATATAAGCTCTGAAATTCATATCATGAAACTGGTGGAAGAAAAAAACCCGGACACCCCACGTGTACTAGAGATTATCAATGAAGGATTATCCAAAAGAGCAGTTATCACCATCATGGCCTGCTGTCGTGTAGATTACGATGGAAGGGCTGTTAGCCGCCTGGGATTAGGAGACAGGATCATTTTAATAAAATCAGATGGTTCATTCATCATCCACCAGGACCGAAACCTGGACCCGGTAAACTGGCAACCTCCCAAAACCAAAGTAACTGCTGATATTTACCAGGGAATGGTTAAAATAAAGGGTGTTAGACGAAATCCCTCTGAATCATTGGAAGTTAAAATCCTGCAAACCCATATGATATCCTATTTTATAGGTGAAGATTCAGAAATCCTTGAACTGGCAGGATACGAGGCTAACATGGGGGACCTAATATTTAAAGACCCGGAAGTATTTGAAAAGGGATTCCGCCCCACTTCACGTGAATATCATACACCACAGGGTTTTATTGACATACTGGGAAAGGACCAGGATGGTAACATCACTATTCTGGAGCTTAAAAGCCGGAAGGCAGGTACCAATGCAGTTAAACAGTTAAGACGGTACGTGGACTGCTTCAGTGACCATAAAGAAAAAGTGCGGGGGGTGCTGGTTGCTCCATCAGCTACGGATGATGCCCTGGAATTACTGGAAGAACTGGGAATGGAATTCAAAGCCCTTGAACCACCCCGGGAATTAGGCACCGATAAAGTGGTTACCCTGGAAAACTTCTTTGGGCGCAGTAGTTCGGAATAAAATCGTTAGATTTTTTTTACTATTTTTTAGCATTTGATGTCATTAATTTGAATTTATTTCCCTGATTTTTCGGGTGGTAAGGGACTAATACCATCAAACATCAAATTATATACCATGTCTGATCAGGGAGGGGACGTTATAAAACTACCACGCCGGGGCCTGGCAGTACTTGCCAGCGACCTTCATGGAAACCTTAAAGACTTCCATAAACTACTCCAAATATGGAAGAATATACCAGTTAAAGACAAGTACCTCATTTTCACTGGAGATTTCATCCATGCCATGGGGACCAAAGAAGCAGATAAGTCCCTGGAATTACTGGAAGAAATCCATTTAGACTGCAAGAAATATCCCGGTTTCCACCTTTTACTGGGAAACCATGAGTGGGCAACCATAACCGGCAATCCAGTTTACAAGGGTGGAGTTAACCAAAGTCTCATTTTTGAAAAACTCTTAAAAGACAAGTATGGCAGTCAATGGAAGGTTAAACTCGATGAATATACCAGTTTTTTTAAAAAACTTCCAGTAGCAGTTAAAACATCAAATGGAGTATTTATCAGTCATTCAGGCCCTCCTGAAAATGTTAGATCACTACAGCAAATAATGAACATAACCCGAAGGGGTTATTCGGCTAACCAGTCCCTTTTTGAGCTTCTATGGAGACGTTACCCCGAGTACAGTAAGCAGGATGTGGACCAGTTCCTGGAGGCAGTGGGCTGTCAGGCCATGATGGTAGGCCACACACCAGTGGATGGCTATAAACTATACGGAAACCAGCTGATTATATCCTCCAGTTACACTAAAGGTAGAAAAGTATATGTGGAACTGGACCTGGAAAAAAAGATTAAAAATGGGGGCGATCTTAAGAAAATGGTAAGATACCTCCATTGAGGGCAAATTCCATGGGTCCAAATTCTTAATAAGGAATGTTTGCTAATTTTACAAACTTTTTTATTTTAAGCCCTTTTTTCAGTTAAACGTTGAATGATACTCCTAATCAATTAAACCGAACAGGATTTACTGGTTGGTCCACGAAAGTTTCGGGGAATGGTCCGGTAACTTTCCTCTCCACATTCCGGGCATTCAACTGGTTCTTTTAATTCTAAAATTACTTTATCCTCCCCGTGGCCGCAGACACCCCTGAATTTTTGCTTCTTCCACTCCACAGCGGTGTCCGGGGGAATAGGAAAGCGATGCCTGCATTTTGTATTCCGACAAACCACGTACCAGTCTTCAATTTTATTTTCATCCATTTAACCACCTTCCCCTGTAAATTCATGAATTTTCCTAAACATCAGAACTAATGGTTTAGGTTATGATTAAAGTTTAGGTTATAATTAAAGATCCCTTACCAATAGGGCCAGCTGATTAAGGTTCCGGACCTCGTGTATCTCGGCACCAGCATCACGGTAATGGGAAACACAGCTATCCACCACATCCCATTTTTTCCTCTCCTCAGGGTTGAGTATCATCACCTTCCGGCACTTACGACTCATCTTCCCCACCAGCTCCGCACTCTGCGGTATCCCATCTACCTTGGGACCAGCCCAATCCCGGCAATCAGTGAGAATCATAAGGGTGGAACGACGGTTAAGTTGAGCCTTACCTAAAAAGGATTCAAAGGCATGGTACATGTTGCTAGTCCCGTGGACCATTAGATTCTTATGTAAAATATCCCGAACCTTGATAAAAGCTTCCATCATATCGGGTTCACCCATGGCGCTGGTGGTTTCCACGCAACGATTGTCAAAATCAAATACCCGAACCCGGCGGAAGGAATTCTGGGCAGCGTAGAGCAGACAAAAAAACCAGTTACTGATCCAGTCGCAGGAACCACTCACATCATTTAAAAAGAAGTGGTGGTTCTTTTTAATCCGGGGCTTACTTTTAACCAGGTCAATAAGGGCCCCACCATTTTGAAGATTTTTACGGATGGTACGGCGCACATCGGGTCGCATGATCTTTGCCTGGCGCTGGCGCCGGCTACGCACCATAGCAATCTTTTTACCCATCTTCTGACACAACAGGAAAAGTTCCGGTTCAAAGGAATTCAGGGTGTTAATATCCCGCCTGAGAAGTTCTGAATCACTGGGTGTGTCCTCATTATAATCTTCCAGTGGAGGATGGTAATTGAATTCACTGGACTGTATCTCGGGGGCTTTTACTTCGCTGTTATCATCTTCCTGGTTAGTGATGACCCATTTTTGTGAACTTTTTGACCAGACATTTTTATCAGAGGCCTTGCTTGAAGTGCCTTCATCTCCTTCCTCCTCTCCATCAGCAACAACCCCCTCAAAGAACTCATCAAAAACCTGGTTAAACGATTCCCTCTGTCTCCGTTCTTTGACATACACTGCGGCCAGTGCTGACTTGAAGAGTGGATCTTCTTCAGCTATTAATTTAGAAACTTCTTTACCTGCATGGGTACTTCGGATACTGACGGGAAATCCCTTCTCGCGTAAAGTACCAGAAAATGCAACTATCTTATCCATAAAACCATCACTTGAATATCCGGGTATTCACCTTTTCACGGTCTTCCTCTGATTTTAAAACTACCTGGACAGTTTTCTCCAGGGTTTCATCACTGAAATCATCCTCTGAGGTTAAAAGCAGGGTACGTATCCAGTCCACTGTTCCCCGAATAGAGGGTATCTTCATTAACTCCAGTTTCCTAATCCTCTGCATGATCCCCACCACTTTCTCCACCAGCTCGTGGGGTGCTTCTGGTACCAGGGACTTAACAATTTCCATTTCTCTCTCCAGGGTAGGGTAATCAATATAAAGGAAAAGACACCGGTCTCTGGTTTCATCTAAAAGCATTCTCTGTGAATTTGAGGTTAAAACAACCACCAGATCGTTTTTTAGGATGAATGTTCCCAGATCATTTACCGTGATCTCCTTTTCTCCCAGAGCCTGGAGAAGGAAGCTTTCCACCTCCTCATCAGCCTTATCAATTTCATCAATCAATAACACTGCCGGAACTGGGTTAATGAAGGCCTGCAGCAATGGTCTTTTAATGAAGAATTCCTCGGAAAACACATCCTGTTCAGTCTCTTTAAGACGGGACATCTCCAGGTGGAGTAATTGTTTCTGATAATTCCACTCTCCCACCATCTGTTCAAAGGTTATGCCTTCGTAACATTGCACCCGGAAAAAATCCCTACTTAAAGCCTGGGAAATAGCCTTGGCCAGTTGGGTTTTACCGGTCCCCGGGGGACCTTCCACCAGGATGGGTTTTCCCAGTTCAAGGGAGAGGTAGAGGATGGTGATTATATTATCATCAGGAATGTAACGGGCACCCACCAGGGCATCCCTGATGTAATCGATGCTGTAAACACCTTTTTTAGTGGTACCTGATTTTGTATTGGTTTTTATGTTAGTTACCTCCATAAAGTTTAGAGTCTGCTTAAAATTGTAACATGGATCGTTTAGAAAAATTGTCTCCGCACATTATATATGTATCTGGTCCTACAAAATATGAACCCTATCTGATTTTATACCAACCTCTCCGACCTTAACTTTTCTAATTTTATTTTACCAGATTTTTATCCCGGTTGTAGTGATAACTAAATAATTTAATGGAATTTATAGAATTAATCCACTATCATGAGGCGCAAAACTTAAATAGGCCAATTTTATTAAATTATTCCCATATGCCTTATTTGATTTGCCCGAGTTGTGGTGGCTACTACCAGTTGGAAGATGATGAATCCCCGGAGGATTTTGATGAATGTCAATGTGGGGGTAAGCTATATTACTCTGAAACCAAACCCGGTAGGAGCAGAGTAAAGTTTTACGGAACTTTGTCCCTTATAGTCATTATAACCATGGCTGCTGTGGGATTTTTTGTTTTCTTGGCACCCTATTTCAACGACTCCGTATCTGCACCAACTGTTATTGCTTCTGATTACCGTGGATCAGTCAGTAAGGAGGTCATAATCTCAGCTAATGCCACATCAAATGATACTGCTAGTAAAAAGACCGTAGCAGTTATCACTGGAATGCATCCCCGGGAGAAGCTTTCCATCCGCACAGCTTCCGATGTGGTTAACCAGTACAGCTTATCCTCTAATCAGGCCATTGTTCATTACATTGTTAACGTGACCAATAACCCAGATAATTATGTTACCGGTCGTGAAAGTGGAGAGGGACTGGTATCACAGTACGTGATTGCCGATATCAAGAAATCCAATATCGATGCAGTGATCATATGCCATGATCATGCCCCGGGTTATGGTCGGGGTTACTTCATAGCCACACCTAAAATGGACTCTCCATCGGTGGCCATTGGTGAACTCGTGGACCAAAAACTACCAGAATTCACTTACTACCGTTCCAGTGCCAATACCGAGCATGGTTCTTCTACCATTACGGTATCTAATCCATTGGCATCAGCAGGTATCCGCACTGTTGTCTATGAAATACCAGAATGGGCATCCTATAACCAGGCTTATCAGGAAACTAAGAAACTTTTATCTGTCTGTTTCCAGGCTATGTAAACTTTAATAGGTTATTTTTCTTTTAATTTAAGTTTTTAAGTGGTAAATTGCCTTTATTTTAAAAAAACCTAATTTTTAGAAAAATATGCCTACAAATCAGTTAAATAATTTTTCAATAAAAATTGTTATTGTTAACAGTTATCACAATAAAAGGTAATGATGCTGTTTACCTTGGGTATAAGTAGTATTTTTTAATCAAACATTTTAGAATCCTATGATCATTTATAGATCCTATGATATATTATTCAAATGATTTATTTTCCCTTAATTGCCCAGGTTAGTATGTGTAGGGAAATAATCCTAACTTATCAGTATAACTATTCACGTTAATCAGTATCGGGGTGGAGTGATTTGCATGGTAGATAATTCTAATTCTGATCAAAATCGGGGTGTATATGATTCAATTTTCAAAAGTAGTTTAGATGCCATGTTAATTACCAAACCAGATGGTTTCATTCTTGCAGCCAACCCAAGTGCAGAAAACATGTTTGGAATGACCCAGGAAGAGATTATAACTGCGGGAAGAGAAAGATTAGTGCTTCAAGATGAATCTTTAATATCTGCCCGTCGTCAAAGTATTCAGAATGGTAGGGTAAAAGCGGAGTTAACTTTCCGGCGCAAAGATGGTTCTATTTTCTATGCTGAGGTAACTTCTACTATTTTCACTGATGTTGGAATTATCAAGAACATTATGGTTATTAGGGATATTACTCATCGTAAAATGAATGAAAAAGATCTGAAAGAGAGTAAAGCCCGTTATAAAAGTCTATATGAAACCATGATTCAGGGTGTTGTTTATCAGGATAAAAAGGGCCGTATAGTGTCCATGAACCCTGCGGCCGAGGAAATTATGGGATACACCTTTGAACAGGTTAAAAATAGGACTTCTGAAGACCCCCTATGGCAGGCTATACATGAAGATTACACCCCCTTCCACGGAGATGAACATCCCTCCATGGTTGCTCTAAAAACAGGAAAAGAAGTTAAAAATATTATTATGGGAGTTAAATATCCTCCCCGTGAGGGATACACCTGGTTAAATATACACGCGGTTCCTGAATTTGAAAATGGCCAGGATAAACCCTACCAGGTTTACACTACCTTTGAAGATATCACCGAACACCGGAAGATTGAAGAAGAATTAAAAAGACACGCTGCTTTATTGGATGTTTCCTACGAAGCTATTTTCTCCTGGAATTCTGATTCCAAAATATTATCCTGGAACCAGGGTGCAGAAAGGTTGTATGGCTACAGTTACCATGAAGCTATTGGTGCTCGTGGTCATGACCTCCTGAAAACCGAATTCACCGTGGGATTCCAGGAAATACTTAAAGAATTGGACCAAGACCAGACCTGGTCTGGTGAATTGATCCACCAAATGAAAAACGGTAAAAAAATCATAGTTGAAAGTCGCTTGCAGCTAATCACTGGTATATCCGGTGAAAAAATCTTTTTAGAAACCAATCGCGATATCACCAACCGTAAAAAGGTGGAACAAAAACTTAAAGAGGCAATGAATAATCTGGAAGAACAGGTTGAAGAACGTACCCAGGAGTTAATAAGGGCCAATGATTATAACCGTAATCTCATAGAGACCTCCCTTGATCCACAGGTGACCATTGGCCCCGATGGTAGGATCACCGATGTTAACCGGGCCACAGAAAAGGTAACTGGCTATTCCAGGGTAGAATTAATTGGAACTGACTTTGCAGATTACTTCACCAATCCTGAAGATGCTGAGAAAGGATACCAGCAAGTTTTCCAGTACGGACTGGTGAGGGATTATCCTCTGGAGATCAAACACAAAAACAACAGCATAACTCCTGTTCTGTACAATGCCTCAGTCTATCGGGATGAACATGGTGAGGTCGTGGGGGTTTTTGCCGCTGCCCGTGATATAACAGAACGTAAGAATGCCGAGGAAGAACTACGGAAGTACTGGGAGAATCTGGAGGAACAGGTTAAACTGCGCACTGAAGAATTGGCTAAATCCAATGCTGATTTGAAACAGTTTGCCTATGTAGCTTCCCACGACTTAAGGGAACCGTTGAGGATGATCACCAATTTCCTGCAACTACTGGAAAGGCGCTATAAGGATAAATTAGATGATGATGCCCGGGAATTCATAAATTTCGCGGTGGACGGTGCTAAACGTTTAGACAGTATGATCATTGACCTTTTAGAATACTCCCGGATAGCCAACAAGGATGTGATGTTCACGGAAGTGGACCTGGATAAAGTGCTGGATAAAATTAAATTAAATCTCAACATTGCCATAAATGAAAACCATGCCCGGATAACCCATGATAATCTACCCACCACACTCCGAGCCGATGAAAATCAAATGGTTTTATTGTTCCAGAATCTTATAGGAAATGCCATTAAGTACCGCAGTGAAAAGGAACCCCTAATCCATGTATCCTGTAAAAAGCAAAGGAATTTTTTCCAATTTTCGGTAAGTGATAATGGGATTGGAATAGAACCCAAACATCTGGAACGGATTTTCACCATTTTCCAGAGACTTCACACCCACCAGGAATACGAGGGATCAGGTATTGGTTTATCCATTGCCCAGAGGATTGTACACCAGCATGGTGGTGAAATCTGGGCGGAATCTGAACCAGGGAATGGAACTACCTTCTACTTTACCATCAGATCTTAATTCCTAATTTTTAATGAAAATTGCAAATTTAATTAGATAGACTTATTCACATCATTTCCCTGGCAAATGAATTAAAAATAGATTTTTCTCCTTAAAAATAACTTATCCTGTGAATTCTCCTTTGTAAAATAAGATTTTTTCAATCAATACCGAGTATATACCGATCAATAAACTGGGGAAAAATATATTTATACAAGATGTATCTAATTGTAATTAGGTGATTTACCATGAAAGACGGGAAGAAGTTCGTCAGCAGCATGGATGTGAAGGATAGAAAGGGCAATATTTTAGGTGCAGTCTGTGTGGCTCCAGCCAAGGAAATAGGTAAAAGAGACATCATACTCATGGATGAGGAAACCGGTACTCAATCGGTCCGAAGCACCACGGAACTCATTAACATGCTTTCTAAAAAAAATGTGGCCTTTGAAGAAAGAAAAGTTGTATTGGACTTTTTATCCGAGAGATTGAGGTATTTGGAACAGAATATGTCCCTTAATTCCACTAAAAATCAAATTAAAAGTTAGTTCACCATAAGTTCCTTTAAAATGTAGGGCACATCGGGAGGATAGGGCTATGCAACCAGGTATGAGGAATCCAGTTAAAATATTATTAATTGAAGACAACCTGGGAGATATTCGCCTAATTGAAGAAGTGTTTAAGGATGCCCAGATCGATAACCAGATGCAGGTGGCTCTGGATGGGGAGATGGCCATGGAAATGCTTCGAAAAGAAGGCGAACATTCCCATGCCATCCGGCCGGACCTGGTCTTACTGGATTTAAATTTACCAAAAAAGGATGGAAGGGAAGTACTTAAAGAAATTAAAGCTGATAAAAGCCTTAAATGTATTCCGGTTCTGGTATTAACCACTTCCACTGCTGAAGACGATCTTGTAGAGGCATACCAGAATAATGCCAATTGTTACATTACCAAACCCTTTGACCTAAATCATTTCATTAGGGTGGTTGGAATCATAGAGGATTTCTGGCTTAACATTGTAAAATTCCCCCTAAATGAATGAAATTTAAAAAATTATTTTATAAAATCTATTTTTACAAAAAATTAATTAATGATCACCCTTTATACATAACTATTACTCCGATCAGTAAGATATTAAATTTAGAAATTTTATTAATATGAATAGACTAATTACTTGTGATTATCATGTATGAAAATCCGGTCAAACTCCTGCTTATTGAAGATAACCCGGGAGATATGGTTCTGATAAGAGAGATGCTTAAGGATGTACAGAGTATTCATTTTAATTTTCTCCATGCGGATAATCTCCAAGGGGGATTAACCATACTGGATAAAGAAGATGTGGATGTTCTGTTGCTCGATCTTCATCTCCAGGATAGTCACGGTATCCACACCTTCATCACCACCAATAAAAAAGCCCCAAACACTCCCATAATCATATTAACCGGCCTTGCTGATGAAGAATTAGCTATTAAAGCAGTGAGTAAAGGTGCTCAGGATTACCTGGTTAAAGGACAGATTGAAAGTCAGTTACTGGTTAAATCCATCCAGTATGCAATGGAACGCAAGAATATTGAACGTAAATTAAGGGAAAGTGAGGAAAAATACCGGTTAATGGTGGAAAAAGCCCAGTCTGGTGTTTTTTTAATGGATTCACATCACAAATTAACCTATGTCAACCAATCCATTGCTAACCTGCTGGGTTATAAAGTATCAGAAATGCTTCAAAAGGATATTTCCCACTTCACGGACCGTGATGGTCAAAAATTGATCAGATACCATCTGAACCAGAAGGAAAGTGGCCGAAGCAATGCCTATGAATTAAAATTACAGAACAAGCAGGGCATCTATTTACATGTCCTGGTTTCATCCACCCCTTTATTCAAACCAAATGGGAGCTATTTAGGTGCAATTTCCATTCTCACTGATATAAGTTCACGGAAAAGTGTAGAAAGGTCATTAATGGATGCTTTAAGGGAGAAGGATGAGAATTTCTTCCTGATCATGGGCAGCATGATCGAGGCCATGAAACCCCTAATCCAAAATGATTACCGGGATGAACACATGGATAAATTTGCCTGATAAAAGGATGATCGGATATAGTTAGTGAATATGGAGGTATTTTAATTTTCCCTTGGACTTCTGAGGTGCGGTTTACTATTTAACTAGTTCCTGGAGAACCACGGCGTTGTTATGTTTTTCATCCTTGGCAGCGTAAACCAGGGTTACCTTTCCCTTTTCCTGTCCCAATTTTTTAACACGGGATATTAACTCGGATTTTTCCTTTAATTCTTCCATATAACTGGTTCGGAACCAATCCCATTTATCAGGATCGTGCCCGAATGATTTTCGAAGTTCAGGGGAGGGTGCTATCTCCTTGAGCCATAGGTCTATTTTTAATTTTTCCTTGCTCAGTCCCCGGGGCCACAGACGATCTACCAGTATCCTAAAGCCATCATCCTTGCTTACTTCCTTATATGCTCTTTTAATTTGAATCATTGTAAAACCACCACATGACTTTATTCAGCTTAATACATCTTAAAACAGCATCATTAATAAATATTTCTTCATAAAGATCAAACGGAGCATGGCATTTTACTGATCTAATCTTCTGTAGGTTTAAGGGGCCACACAAGGGCCTAAAACAACAATTCCCATAAAAAACAAATAGGATCAAAAACTATATATTAATATCTAATAGGGGGAGTGGCATGGATCAATTCGAAGAGGAATCTGGTCAATTTTTTCCGCTGGCTAAAAATTATATGGATACCCTTTTAAATCTCAGGAGAAATGAAGCCAGTGATATGATAATACAGGCAGTGGAAGAAGGAACATCAATTAAAGATATTTATATGCATGTTTTTGAGGCATCTCAGCACGAGATAGGTCGCCTGTGGCAAACCAATCAAATAACCGTGGCCCATGAACACTTCTGTACGGCAGCCACCCAGAGTATCATGTCCCAGCTTTATCCCTATATATTTTCCACGCAAAAAAATGGCCACCAGATGGTGGCAGCGTGTGCTGCAGGGGAGATGCACGAAATGGGGTTAAGAATGGTGGCGGACCTATTTGAAATGGAAGGCTGGGATACCTACTACTTGGGGGCCAACACACCCAATGAAAGCATCCTGCAAACCATCATTGATATAAAACCAGATTTGGTTGCTCTGTCAGCATCTATACATTACAACCTGCAGACGTTGATGGATTTAATAAAATTAATCAGAAACACGCCGGATATATCAGAAATTAAGATAATGGTTGGGGGCAGACCCTTTCTCCTGGCACCGAAACTATGGGAGAAAATAGGGGCAGATGGGTGCTCCCCTAATGCTGTAGAGGCCATAACCCTGGCTGAAAAGATAATTTCATCATAGGAGCGGTAAAAATATATGTCCACAAAAAAATCCAATTTTCCGAAAAATGAATTATCACCAGTCTCCCCGGAGGCCCTCACATCCTTCCAGGAGAATGAAGATACTATAATTAAGGAAACTGTCCGCCGTTCCCTTGAACGCGTACAAGAGGTTGCACATCACGGGGAAATTGCACAGGAATTATTAACTGCGGGTTTAGATTTTACCACCAAGATGATGGAAGCTGCCCTGTCCACGGGTGAGTTGGCACTATTGGAAGATGAACTTGAATGGGCCAAGGACCGGCTTCCCCATGATGGAGTGGAAATGGAACACGTTCTAAACCGTTTAAAGATATACCGTGATGTGGTTAATGAGACCTTACCCTCAGAATATGCCGATGAAATCAACCCGTTCCTTAACTGGATGATCAACTACCAGCAGACTTTAACCGAAGAAAATTAAACTAAACTCATTTTTTTAATAAAGGGGGAAAAATTCATGGCAGAGAGCACGGTGGAATCCTTTGGCCTGGCCTGCGATTACAATGGGAAAATCATTGAAATTTTCTATGATAACCTGGGATTAGGATCTTTTAAAATAGGAGAACCTTTCCTGAAAATCGAGGATGAAGGGAGCCAGGAAAAGGCACAGGATTTTATTGAAAGAATAAAAAATGAAGATGCTGTTTACGACTGGGAATTGACATTAAGATTTGAAGATGAATTGATGGTTGCACATGTCTCCGGGTTCTTAGTAAACCAGAATATGCTGATTTTTGGGGCAAAATCCGCTGATGGCGCTTTTCATTTCATGGAACACCTAACCCAGGTTAACCATGAACAAAGCAGTGCTCTTAGGGGGGTTATGAAGTATTTCACCACCCAATTCCAGGAGCAGGAAGCTAAAGAAGCTAAGATTTATGAAGAACTGGGCCGCCTCAATAATGATCTCACCAATGCCCAGCGGGAGTTAACTAAAAAGAATATTCAACTTGAACAGTTAAATCAGCAGAAGGAAATGCTCATAAAGGAGGTACACCACCGGGTTAAAAACAATTTAATGATCATCTCCAGCCTCCTAAATCTCCAGTCAAGTTACTTAAAAGATGAAGAATCTAAAGAAATATTCAAGGAAAGCCAGAACCGAGCTAAATCCATGGCTTTAATCCATGAACGCCTGTATAGATCCACTGATCTTAAAAATATTGACTTCAAGGAGTACATAACCACCCTGGCCAATGACCTGTATCGCACCTATGTTAAGGACCCCGGTAGAATTGGCCTCCAACTGAACATCCAGGAAGTGAATATTGATATCAACTCTGCCATCCCCCTGGGCTTAATCCTGAATGAGTTAGTAACCAATTCCATGAAACACGCATTTCCCGGCGACAGTGGAGGCAAAATTTCCATATCCTTCGGTAAAGACGAAGATGAATTCGTTTTAAAGGTTAGTGATGATGGAATAGGATTTCCTCCTGACCTGGATTATACTAAAACCAACTCATTGGGCATGCAACTGGTAACCAGTTTAACCAGCCAGTTAAATGGAAAATTAAAACTTGAAAATAGCCACGGATCTCAGTTTACAATTACCTTTAAAGAACTGGGAGTTTAAAAGGATCTTATTAGTTTTGATACTTTCCGACTGTTTGCTGTGCTTATTAATTCACATAGACTAACCACTTTAATCAATCAACAATCAAATTAATTAGTAAAATTAAAAATTAAATAGAAACTATCCAATTTTAAGGGAATATCAAACATCAGGAGGATATGATTATAACCACCAATCCCCGGACAATAAAATTCTTAATCCTCTTTTTACTATTCATTTTAATAATATTCATAGTTGAATTCATCAAATTGGCCCTAAAAATATCATTTTAAGGCTTTCTTATCTAAAGATGGTAGGATTAGATGGATATTGAAATTTAAAAATAAAAAAGGGGGAAAAAGGGATATAAATCCCTTTATCTGTTTTTCCTGTTGCTAACAAAACCGCCTGAGATCATCAGGATGGCTAAAATCAGTCCGGCCAATGGTGTCCCTGTGTTTTGCATGGAAATGGTATGGGGGTTAGTGGCAGCAGAAACCGTTGCTGCGGTTATGGTGACCGGGGTGTACATGGTTTCAGTGTCAAGGATGGCTGAGGTTAATGCAAAACCAGCGGCTTCATCCCCACGAAGTAAGATGGTTGCCCTACCATTGTGTGTTAAAGCCGTAGCCGTCTTACTGCCCACATTACCCAGATTGGTGGTGAAAGTCACCACTGTACCATCGGGTAGATGTCCTAAAGATGGATCATGGAATACGCCATCAGAATCATAGGTGAAGTCAGCAATCAAGGTAGAAGTGCTGCCCTGAGGTATGACACCGGGAATGGCTGTGTATCTCATTACCAGCCAGGGAATGTGATCACTGGTAGTTCCGGTGATGAATTTCTCAAATTCAGGAGCATTGGATCCCCACCAGTTGTATTGGAGATCTGGAACAGATTCTGCATCGTTATGTATGGCATCGGGGGAATTATTCACGATCCTATTAAAATTGGCAATCATATCACCAAAGTTGCATACACCCCCACCAAGTGGTGCATATTTCCCGGGATTGGTAGCGGTGACGGTGTTAAATGCTAAGGTACTGCTTTTGATGATGAGGGCATTCTCATTGTATATCCCACCTCCAACTGCGAATTCACTCCCATCTATGGCGGCCACAGTATTGTGGGCAATGTTGCTGGAGTCAATATACAAATTCCCTGCGAAGGTGTTGGATATGGCTCCACCTCCCAGTCGATTTATACCGGGAGTGGTGGATGAGATAGTGTTGTATTGGAGGGTGCTATTGTTAATATACAGATTTCCTCCATTTTGTATTCCTCCGCCATAGGCACCCACCCCCGCATTGGTGTTGATAACTATTCTGTTGTATTGTATTTTACTGTTATTTAGGGTCATATCCCCATTGTTGAAGATTCCGGCACCATTAGCGATTACATCCCTATCGGCAGTGGCAGTGACTGTGTTGTTTTTGATGATGCTGTTGTTGATGAGGATAATATTATCGTTGTAGATCCCACCACCGTCGGCAGACACAATATTAAGCTGTGATGTAGCGGTGGCAGTGACACCGTTATGCTGGATGCTGGAGTTATCGATAACTAGACTTCCCCCATTGTATATTCCTCCGCCCACAGAAGACACGTTTACACCTTCACCGGTGGCAGTGACAATGTTGCTTTGAATAGTACTGTGGTCAATGGTCAGTGTGCTGTCAGGTTCATTGAAAATTCCCCCACCAGCTGCAATTATGTCTAAAGTTTCACTGATGGCCAGGGCAGTGTTATCTTTGATGTTACAATTTTCTACGGCTAATGTTCCCTTTCCATTATAAATGGCGCCTCCCTTAATCGCAGTGTTGCCAGAGAGAGTGGATTCAGAGAGAGTCATGGTTGCACTGTTCCAGATAGCACCACCATTTAAATTAGCATGGTTAGAGGAAAATTTGGAGTTATGTATATTGGCGGCAGCGTTGGAATTATAGATAGCTCCACCTCCAGAATAAGGGCTGGTTGCCGTGTTATGGTTGAATATGGTATTGTTGACAGTTAAGGTAGCAATATTATAGTTACATATAGCTCCACCTACCAGTGCTCTGTTATCAGTGAATAGGGAGTTTCCAACACTGGCAGTTCCCCCACTGACAAAGAAAGCACCACCCAAACCCTTAAGTGCAGTGTTCTGATTGAAGGTGCAGTTTTCAATTACCATCGTTCCAAAATCATTCCAGAGTGCTCCTCCTTCACCCGGGTTTGCGGTGTTAGCAGTGAAAGTACTACCAGATACGGTAACTATTCCCTCACTGTTGAAAATAGCACCCCCTCCACAGCTGAAAAAACCGCTAACATAAACAGCCTGATTGTTTAGGAATGTACAGTTTTCCACAGTTAAATTACCTGCATTGTAGATGGCTCCTCCAACGTTGGATAACCCATGGGTGAATGTGATGTTTTTCAAGGTGATATTGACACCACTTAAAATTTTGAATATCTGACTGGTACTAGATCCATTTATAACAACCCCATTCTGGCTTAAACCGTTAATGGTCATGCTTTTACTGATGGTGATGTTGGTGTTGTTTATTCCACTGTATTCCCCATCGGCAATTTTTACCACTCCATTTTCACTTACCGTGGCGGTGGCGTTGCCAATGCTGAGTTTGGCGGTGGTCCAGGATAAACCATCATTATCATCGTTTCCATTGGAACTATTAACATAAATATCAGCTGCAGATACTGCACCGGATAAAAGTATGGCAAAAAATAGTGTGATGAGTATTAGTAACGTATGTTTTTTATTCATTTTTCACCTCCAAATATAGTTTTCATTTAATATTAATTTCAATATTTATATAAAGTACTCACTTTGATTGAAAACCGAAAACTTTATCCTTACAAACAAAGTTCCAGTATCTGGGCAGTATCTAATTCGCTTTTCAAAAAAAGAATTAATTAAGAACATTTACCAGTTCTAATAATTTCAGTTAATGTTTTTCAGGAGTCAATGGATTATTGAAATGTAGAATAAAAAAGAGGGGAAATGGAATATAATCGTGTTTATTCCTATTCTAAGGCTTCCAGGATCCTATCTACAATACACACCCTATTCCAGCCCACTACACCACTGGCTATTTTCTCCAATTCCCCTGGAACTTCTTCCATTCCATAAGGACGAATTAAAACCAGGGGTTTTCCCAGTTTTTGGGCAATATTCACCTGCTCCTGGATTAAATCATGATGTCGTGCGTATAGACCGGAGAGAATGATTACCACCTCGGCTGCTTCAATCTGTTTTTTCAATTCTTCGCTGCTGTTATTCCCGGGGATTCCATGGTCTTCCCATTCAAAATCACGTGCTTCGATGAGCCGCTGGATAAAGGTTAGGTATTCCTCGTCTCCTTCGCCATTGTGGCTGATAAACAGATGATAAATTTTCATGTCCTCCTGAAACATTTAAGATCCCACCATTCTAAGTCTTAAAGTATTTTGCAATTTCATTTAGGTTCCATTAGAACTATGCATTAATCTAATTATATTTTTAATAAATAGGGTGATAAATAGCTATCTATTTATAATATTAAGCATAAAAATATTTACAACATTAATTTTTGATAGGAACTTGGGGGATTTAATGAAAAAGGGGACATCATTATACCCTAAGAAAAAATCCAGGTCCAATAAAAAAATCCTGTTACTCAATGGAAAATTTTTGGTTACAGGACTCTTTCTCCTAGTTCTGTGCACCCTCATTTTAATGAATATTCCCTATGAAAACCCACCACTGGCTACGGGGTTAGAAGTGGCCAGTTCACCTAATTACAAGATAACGATTGTAGATAACTCCACCGGTGGGGATGTGTCCAGTAACACGGTTTTAATGGATAACATCAACCAGACACCGGTAACCATGGAGATTGTGACGGCCGCTAAACAGGGCACCCCCATGATTGTATTGGGAGATGGAAGCCGTCCCCGTATCATGCTGGTTGCTGGAGTTCACGGGGGAGAATTACCCCCACAAGTGGCCGCCCTCAACCTCATAAATGAACTCAATGGGAAAAAAATCAAGGGCACAGTGTACATTATTCCCTTTGCCATCCCCCTTAACACTGCCGCTGGCACCAGAACCCCTAACGACACAGACCCTGATAGGGTGGCCCATAACCCGGGAACTCCTCTAAACAATATAATCAACACTTCCCTCAAGTGTGATGTTACCTTGTTGGCTGATTTCCACTCCGCACAACCCAACGACATCCCGGGAAAAAATTGCATTATATACTATCCTCAGAATAATAAAAGCCAGGAGTTAGCCCAGTACATTGGAAATAGAACCGGATCACCCCTGGTGGAAGTGGGACCATACCCCGGTGTTCTTTCCACAGTAAGCAATCTGAATGGTATCACCTCGGTGGTGTGTGAAGTTCTATCCTCGCACAATAAAATGGATTCCGGGAGCTTGAATTTATCCTACCAATATATGAAGGCAGTTTTAGATTATTCTGGAGTTTATAAGACTAATTAAGGGGATAAATTATAAACAGATAATAGGCCGGTATAATTAGATATTAATCCGATTGATTAATATTTAATCAGAGATTCTGCATTTAATTAACTCTTTCTTCATTATATTAGAATTTTCTGCCCATTTTCATGAAGTTCATATAATTTTACTAACGGAAGGAGGGGGAATGCATGAGTTATAAGGTTTAACTTATTAACCAGAAGAATTTAATAGACAAGTGTAAGGGGGTTAGTGAAAATGAAGGACCATTTCAAGGTTGCACTGTGTCAAATGAGGGTTGTTGAAGATAAGAATGAAAATATAGCCCGTGCACTGGAAATGACTCGCCAAGCTGCCCCCCAAGTGGACCTGGTAATACTTCCCGAGATGTGGAATTGTCCCTACGAAACCAGACTATTTCCAGAATATGCTGAGGAAGTAGATAGCAGCCCCAGCTTAGATGCCATTTCCCAGGTTGCTAAGCGGGAAAAAATTCATATCCTTGCTGGTTCTATTCCGGAAAAAGATAAGGGTAAGATCTATAATTCCAGTTTCCTTTTCAATCCCCAGGGGGAGATAATTGGCCGGCATCGCAAAGTTCATCTTTTTGATATTGATGTACCGGGTAAAATCAGATTCAAAGAATCAGAAACCCTTTCTCCAGGTGATCAAATTACCGTGGTGGACACACCACTGTGCCGGATCGGTATTTGCATCTGTTATGATATCCGTTTCAGTGAATTACTGCGCTTAATGGCTCTGAAAGGGGCTCAATTAATGATTATCCCGGGGGCTTTTAATCTCACCACAGGCCCCGCTCACTGGGAAGCGTTAATAAGGGTGAGGGCCATGGATAACCAGGTTTACCTGGCTGCTGCATCACCATCCCGAGATCTTAATGCCTCCTACGTAGCCTACGGTCATTCCATGGTGGCTGATCCCTGGGGAACAGTTATTGCTGAAGCAGGAACCGGAGAAGAAATATTATATGCTTCCTTTGATCTGGATAGAATATCCCAGACCCGACAGGAACTTCCGCTTCTTAAAAACAGACGCACTGACCTTTACCTAATTAAGGATAAATAAACTAAATTTATGGATTAAATAAAGAATAGGATCTGAAATATTTAAAAACTAATAAAATGTAAATTTAAGGGGTAAATGTAGATTTGAGATGTTTATTCCATAGATTTAGGGATGGCGGGGAGATGATTAAACTATTAGAATCCCATGAAGTAGATGAAGTTATGGATGTATGGCTGGAGACCACCATATCTGCCCACAGCTTCATATCCAAAAAGTACTGGACTGATAATTACCAGCCCCTTAAAGAGGGTTATATACCTGTTTCCACTAATTTTATCTACAAAAAAGAGGGGATAATAAGGGGTTTCATCAGTGTTCGGGATAATTTCTTTATTGGTGCACTGTTCGTTCTGGAAAAGCACCAGGGAAAGGGTATAGGTGGAGAACTTCTGGATTATTGTAAATCACGTTATCACTACTTGGAACTGAGTGTTTACATATACAATGTAAAGGCAGTGAGATTTTACCAGCGACATGGATTTCTTATTAAATCCATGCAACCCAATGAAAATTCAGGGTTCATGGAGTACATCATGTCATGGGAAAAAATAAATAAAAATGAGTAGTAGATTGTCGAATCTACTTCTTGGGTATCTTTTTCAAAGCTTTATTGGCTGCTTTTTTAAACTCTTTATCCCCGGTTGCTGCACGGCGGGCTTTTTTGATGGGGTCAATACCCCGTTCATCACCAATATCCCCTAGTGCTTTAACTGCGGCTACCCTCACACCCCAATCTTCATCAGTAAGGGTTTCAATAAGGGGGTCCACGGCAGCAGGGTTACCTATCTCACCCAGTGCCTTGGAGGCGAACTTGCGCACACTCCAATCCTCATCATTCAGGGCTTCCACCAGATGGTCAACCACGGTGTCACTTTTAATATCCTTAAGGGCCAGGGTGGCGTACCGGCGAATATTACCTTCTTCACTTTTTAATATGGTTACCAGAGGTTCTATGGCCGGGTCTCCTATCACTCCCAATGCTTTGGCTGAGGCATAGCGGACCTTTGGATTATCATCATTTAAAGCTTCGATAAGTGGGCCAATGGCATCGGGGCTTTTTGCTTCACCCAATTTTTCGGCAGCTTCTATTCTTTTTTGCGGATCATCATCTGTTAATTCTTTCAATAATTGATTATTATTATCATCTGACACATTAATCCCTCAACTTAGGTTTCTAACAACATTTCTAATCTTTCTGAGATATTAACCTAACTAAATTCATTATAATTTCTTAGGGAATATTAAATTTTATAGGGGAATAGGGCGGTCCACACCTGAAATGATATCATCCACGAACATTTTTTAATATCTTTTCCTTTCAGGGTAAAGAAAATAAGCCGATATCAAAAATAAATCTGGCATCAAAAAGGGGTAATCCTGAAATGAAATCAGGATAAATAGTCTTGTTCAGAAAATTTAATGGTTACCTGTGTTCCATGATCTACTTTAATCTTGATTTCGGCGTCTATCTGACCAATAAGATTTTTAATCAACTGTAATCCTAAAGTATCAGTTTTATCTACATCCAAGTCGGAGGGTAATCCAATTCCGTCATCGTCCACTTTCATCACGTATTTTTCATCCTTTTTGTAAAATTTAACGGTGATGGTACCGTACCTTTCTTCAGGGAATGCATACTTCATGGAATTGGTTAGAAGCTCGTTTAGTATGAGGCCCAGTGGTATGGCTGTGTCAATGTCCAGGTTTAAATCCTCCAGTTCCAGTACCAGTTGCACCCTCCCTGGTTCTCTTAGGAAGGTGTGGAATAGATCACGGGAGAGGTGTCGTATGTACTCTCCAAAGTTGATTTCTTTGGAGTTCGTGGATTGATAGAGTTTTTCATGGATGAGAGCCATGGATTTGGCCCGGGTCTGGATCTGGTGGAATATCGCCCTGGCCTTTTCATCTTCAATATCCGCAGAGGTGAGGTTGAGGAGGCTGGCCATGATCATCAAGTTGTTTTTGGTTCTGTGGTGGATTTCCCGCACCAGCATTTCCTTGTCCTGTAATGCCTTTTTTAACTTTTCTTCTGCCCTTTTACGGAGTAATGCTTCTACAATTGTGGTGGAAATGCTTTCCATGGCTTTACTGTCAGAAAAATCGTAGTCGGTTTTTTTGTTGCATAAACCAATGAGTCCCATAAATTCTCCATTTTTTAACAGTGGAGCCATGAGGATATTTTTTGGAAATTTAGCTTCAGCTAAAGAATTGACTTTAGGGGGAGAGAAATGGTTGTAAATCAGGGGTTTTTTGTTGGTTTTAAGTTCTTCCCATATGATTTTGATATTGAGCTTGCGGAGCAGGGGATAAAAATCAATATTTTGTAAATTGTGAGTGGTTAGAATATCTTCACTGATAGCTCTGGTCTGGAAGGAGCCATGTTCATCCCTTTCACAGATAAAACCGAATTCACTACCGGTAATATCTTGACAAACAGTCAAACATGTCTGGCTTAGTTCTTCTTCTGTTTCGGATAAGATTGCTTCAGTTAAGATTGTTCCCATGGATTTATGAATTTCATTCTGTCGTCCTAACAGTAATTCGTATTCTTTCCTTTCGGTGATGTCTCGGGCCACACACAGAACTTTTTCCACATCATCACCATTATTTTTCAGGGGGATGAGGGCGGTGTCCAGCCACATGGAGTCCGGGCACATGGTGACCAAGTTTTCACCTCTCAGGGTCTTTTTTATGGCCAGTACTCTCTGAATATACTTGCTCTGTAGTTCATTTTCTTCAGGGGGGAATATTTCGCTACGTGGTTTGCCCATAACCTCTTGACGGTTAAGTTTCCATTTGCGGGCAGCGTATTCATTGATGTACTCCAGACGCTCGTTTTTATCAAACATAAAGATAAAGTCTTCCACAGCTTCGGCCAGTGTTCTGTATTTATTTTCACTGTCTGTAATTTTTTCTAAAACTTCGTTTCGTTTGGTTACATCTAAGATAGAAGCTAAAATCCTTTTTGTTCCGGGAATAATGCAAATATTAGCCATTATCTCTTTAACTTCGCCCTTTTTATCAACCAGACGGAATTCATAGTTATCTGGAGCTAATTTAGAATTTTTATATCTTAACTCCCGATATTCCCTCATCTGCTCCTGGCACTCGGGAACTACAAAGTCAAGCCATGTTTTCTTTCCCATGACCTCGTAGGGAGGGTAACCTAAGATTTTTTCTGATTCTGAGTTAACCATGGATATGGTGTTATCCTCCTCGATAATGAGAGTTGCGGTTCCAGAGTGTTCAAATATGGTTTTGTAGTAAGCAACAGATTCTTTCAATGATTCTTTAGTCTTTTTAAGGTGTGTAATGTCCTGAAAACTCCATACTCTTCCAGTTATGGTGTGGTCAGTGATATGTGGTTGTGAATAAGCTTTATAAACTCGTCCATCCTTGAATCTTAAAATTTGGGTGCTGTTCTCGTGGGGGTGCTGGTATATGTTTTTTATAATTTCTTGAAACTCCACTGGATCTTCTAAACTGGCTGAGATATGGTTCAATATATGGTTTTCATCAAAATCAAGTAATTCTTCCGGGATATTCCACATTTCCAGGAATTTCTGATTGTAACAAATTACTTTTTTATGGTTGTTTACCACTACAATTCCATTGGAAACAGATTCCAGGGTGGCCTCTTGAATAGCCCATGACTCCTGTAGTGAATCTTCCATTAATTTAAGGTCGGTTATGTCCCTGGCCAAAATTGAGATGGCTATTATCTCATCCTCTGCTTTTACTGGGGAAATATCTACTTTAACATATCTAATTTCTCCCCCATTACCTAAAAAGAATGATTCAAAGGGTTCATTAATTTTGTTATTAAAAATAGAATCAATAGATTGAGTGTACTTATAAAATTCGTTGGAAGGTATAATGTTGAGCTGTGAAAGCTGGGCTGGACCCTCGGCGTCATCTACCCGGTAATTCAAATTTTTTACAGAGTCATTCACCTCTAAGATCTCACCGTCTAATCCGATTATCAGGATGTAGTTAGGGGTGATCTCAAAGATTTCATCCTTAAAGGCGATTTCCTTTTTTAGATTTGATATTTCATTTTTCAATATTTTCATCCGGTTTTGATCATTCCAACCATTATTGTTGTCGTTCATCATTATCCCCTTTAGACATGTAAGTACTACTGGGATACTTATAATATAAACGTTCCTAAATTTTTAGATATACTCACAATTTTTATTATTCATTTAGTTAATGGGTTCACCATGTCATATATTTAATACAATTTTTTGTGACATTAGTCACAGATTTATATCAAAAAAATCTTACAAATTTATTTAGATCATCCTTTACCATTGAATCGAAGCTAATGACATTGTGGGTTATTTATTCCATTTCATAATCGAATTTACACACTGATTGCAGGGCACCGGTGGTAGCTTCCTCTTTCACTGTACCCGGAAGACCAGTCCAGGAGTAGGTTAACTGCATTATGCTCTGGCAGATCAGGCATAGAAAAACATCCTTAGGCCGGATAGGTGCCCATGAACATTTTTTAACAGTCATCAAGCCTTTATCTTCACTGGTACGTGTTAATACCTTGAAACCCAGGTTTTCGTACAACTGTGAAATCCAGGAAAGGTATATCCTCATTTTGTCCCGATCACTGAGATCCTCGTATGGTTCCTGGGTGATGCTTCGGGTGAACTGTATGAAGAGTGGTTTCATATTCTGTTCGAAAAGACGCATGAATCGTGATAAAAAACCACTTCTTCCGGAAATGGGAATGTTGGCCACCAGTTCTGGGAGGGCACTACGCATGAATATTTGAACATCTTTCAATCCCAGCATTTTTTCATTGGCCATTTCCCTTTGTCTGGTTTCATAGTTTTTCAAGGCCAATTGAATGTTGTTACGTAACTCTGCCTCTTCAATGGGTTTGATTAGATATGCCGTGGCCTGTGTTTCGCTCATCCGGTTAAAGGTTTCCACATCATCTAAGGCAGTTAGATAAATTAGGGGAATATCCATAAAACTTCTGATAATGGTGGCAGCATCAATACCATCCATATCTCCCTTTAAAGTAATATCCATTAGAATTAAGTCGGGTTCAATGGAAAATGCTTCCTGTATCGCTTCATTACCACTTTTAGCAATGGATGGAACCTGGTACCCCAATGACTCCAGGCACTCCTTGATTTCAATGGCGCTTATTCCTTCGTCTTCCACTACTAAAATTGTCTCCCCAGCCATTTCGTCACCATAAACCCTGAATTGTTACATTATAAAAGTATGTTATTATGGAATTATGGATATTTTAACATATAAATTTATTAGATTACGTGCATTGTAGTCAGCCCCAGTTAAGCCTTGCCGGTAACAAAATCTATGAGGTTACTGTAATGATTATTAATTATGAATTATCAGTTTTACAACCTTTTTAGGGCATTAACTGGTGAAATATGGGCCTAAAGTTGGAATAAATATTTTTAAACCAATGTCAATTATTAGGTACCAACAGGAGGAGGTGATAAAGGTTGGAAAAAAACAATATTGATCTGCGTAGCTGTGGTTTTAATTTCCACCCTGCCTATCTATGCCCTGGATTCATACAACACTACCTATAACCAGAAAGTTAATTCTGCGGAACACCAATCTCATAATGATAATGGTCAATGAGCAGCCATTAAGAATGGGATTTCCGGGAAATACAAGGATGTGCAGGATTTGCGTTTGAAGATACTGCAAATACTGGAAGAAATAAGACTGTTACGTCAGGGAAATGAAACTTCATCCTCAGTCCGTTATGAACTGGAAGAGGAGTATGCTGAGCTACAGAGTAAGATGCGAAGTGTAATCCGACAGTAAAGTTTTTTTTAACCCTCATTTTTTTAATTTAACCTCAGTATTCAAGTAAATAACAGTATTTTTTACCAGATAGCGTATACTACCTTTCATATTATATATTTCATTAAAAAGGTATTCAAGCCTTAAAAATCAAGTCAAGGTGAATAATTATCTAAATACCATTGAATCAGGTCTCCCGCAATACTCATACCCGACGGTGTCCGGGGAAGTTCGTCTGGGCTGAACCACTGGGCATCCACAATTTCCTTACCATCCACCTGGATTTCTCCACTATCATAATCTGCAGTGAAGCCCACCATTAGGGAATGGGGGTAAGGCCAGGGCTGACTGCCAAAGTAACTTATATTTTTAACCTTCAAACCCACTTCTTCCAGAGTTTCCCTTTCCACAGCTTCAGTCAGTGTCTCACCGGCCTCCACAAACCCGGCAATCAACCCATACATGTTTCCGGTGGTTCGGGTATGCTGGGCCATGAGTAATTTACCCTCCTTTACAATAGCGGTAATCACTGCCGGTGAAAGACGGGTGAAACTCGTAAAACCACATTCAGGGCAAATTTTAGCCATTTCATCATCCTTGGTCATGGTGGGACTCCCGCACTGTCCACAGAACTGATGAGTCCGGTCCCAGTGGGCTATCTGAGATGCCCGGCCTGCCAGGAGGTACAGATCCTCACTAATAGCCCCATAAAGTGAACGAAGATCTAGAAAATCCATGCCCACCGGTGTAGCACTTTGGGGTGATAACTCTCCAGTGTGGGCTGGAAATCCATCGAACGTTCCCAGGTACTGGAATCTCTCCGGTGCAATATCTAAATCCTCTAAATTTTTTAAAAAAGGAATTTGTATGGAACTGCCATTATCTTTAACCATGATTCTGTTGGATTTGAAAAGGAACCAGTAGGAACCTTGATTATTATTTAGTTGTGGTACAAATTCCGGTTTATAACGCTTATAAATACTTTCCCGAGGCATGGGTAATGATTGTACCTTAAAATAAATAAATATCACGGCTGTAGGTAATTAGGAATAAGGGGGATTTTAGGTAAAATTTAATTTTACTAAAAAAATTAGGTATATTAAACCTGAAATAAATCTTTAAGTTCCTTTTTCAGCTGTAAATTGAATTCTTCGCTGGGATTTTCCGTGGTTTCTGTAGCGAACATGAACAACTCGTAAATTATACGGTTTAACTTCTCTCCCTTCACAGTTAAATGGTACTCGGTTTGAACTGGTGAAGAATTAATTACCCTTTTTTCAATTATACCCTTCTGTTCCAGTTCTTTCAACCGTTCTGACAGTACTTTACTGCTTAGATCAGGATTCATTTCTAGAAAATCCTTAAAATGTATGCAATGGCAGAAGAAACCTTTAATAATCTTAATACTCCACTTTTTCCCCAGATAATCAAATGTATCCTCGATGGTGTGATATATTTCATGAATATGGTTGTTTTCCATTTAATTCAACTCCTCGCTTACCAAATGGTAATTAGATTACCAAATGGTTAGAAAAACTACTTTAAACCCTGATTACTATTTTAATTTGACTAAGTTGATATTTGACACTGGTTCTAAATATAGATCACGGTGATGTCAAAAAGAGATCTCACCAAACCACTGAATATGGAAATTTTAGTAATAACTTAAAAAATTTAGTTTAATGTTTTAAAAAAATTTTGCACTGAAGGAGGAATTATCATTCTTTACAGAACTTTTGGAAAAACCAAGGAGCAGGTTTCAGTATTGGGCTTTGGATGTATGCGCCTCCCTACACTGGGAGATGATCCTGCCAGAATTGACGAAGAAACAGCCATCAACATGATCCGCCAGGCCATTGACCAGGGAGTTAACTTCATTGACACTGCTTATCCTTACCACAGCCATGGATTGTATCATACGGGGGAGAGTGAACCCTTTTTATCCCGTGTTTTGGAAGAGGGATACCGTGATAAGGTTATGTTATCCACCAAACTCCCCAGCTGGAGAATTGAAAATCAGGAGGATATGGAACGTTGTTTAGAACACCAGCTGGAACGTCTTAACACCGATTGCATTGACTTTTATATGGTACATGGCCTTAACCAGGCATACTGGGAGAAAATGAAAGAATTAAAATTCGAGATCTTTTTAGAGGAAGCCCTGGACCAGGGCAAGATACAGTATGCTGGATTCTCATTCCACGATCGTCTTGACCTGTTTAAGGAGATCGTGGATTATTATAACTGGTCATTTTGTCTCCTGCAGTACAACTATCTTGATGAGGTTTACCAAGCCGGAACTGAGGGACTAGAATATGCAGCCAGTAAAGGATTGGGGATTGTCGTCATGGAACCCTTAAGGGGAGGGCAAATAGTATCCAACATCCCACTACAAGTTCAGGAGGTATTTAACCAGGCTGAAATTAAAAGAACACCTGCTGAATGGGCATTACGATGGGTGTGGAATAACCCTTTGGTATCAGTGGTTTTAAGTGGTATGAACACCCGGGAAGATGTTGAAGAAAATTTAAAGATAGCCAATGTTGCTGAACCCCATTCTTTAAGTTCAAATGAGTTGGAGATCATTGGTAAGGCCAGGGACATCTTTAAAGGTAAACTAGCCATCAACTGCACTGGCTGCGGTTACTGTCTACCATGCCCCGCCGGGGTGGACATACCCGAGAACTTTGCCCGCTACAATGACTACCATCTTTTCGGCAGCCCGGAAGAAAAAGCCAGTTTCCAGTTTTCCTACGAAGCCTCACTACTCGAAGATCGTAGAGCTTCCATTTGCACAGCCTGCAGACAGTGTGAAGAACATTGCACCCAGAAAATAGCCATTGTTGATGAATTGAAGAAGGTCCAAGAATTATATGAAACAGGTTAGAACTCAAGACATAAACAATAATTCACTAAGATCCTGACTGGTTTTAAAGAAAAGTAGAAATGAGTTATGTGTTGTGGGGAAGATTTTTAATTAACCCGTTCATACTGGGTAGTCCTTTCCACGGGGATCCGACCTATATCCTTAATCAGGGCGTGCATCTCCTCCCGGGAGAGGTACTCTCCGTGGGATGAACCAGCAGCTATGGAAATAAGGTCCTCCATCATGGTACCACCCAGGTCATTGGCTCCACAGCACAGGGCCATCTGGGCCATCCTGGTACCAATCTTAATCCATGAGGCCTGAATATTAGGTATATCCCTCCCCAGGATTATCCGGGCTATGGCGTGTAATTTAAGGTCATCAAGCCCACTGGCGCCACTGGATTCCTGTCCCATCAGGTTATTTTTTCCCAGAAAGGTCATGGGTACCAGTTCGGTGAAACCACCCGTCTTCCTCTGGATATCCCGCAGGATCATCAGGTGTTCAATGCGGTCCTCCCAGGTTTCAATACTGCCGTACATGATGGTAGAAGTGCTGGGAATCCCTAGTTGGTGGGCTTCAGTAATAATGTCCACCCATTCCTGGGTAGAAACCTTGTTAGGGCAGAGTTTTTCCCGTATACTGTCCACCAGTATCTCGGCCGAAGCACCAGTAAGGGTGTCCAGACCAGCATCCCTAAATGAAGTTAAAGCTTCTTTGGTTGTAACATTGGACGCTTTAGCCGCATGGTAAACTTCGACTGGGGATAGACTGTGAAGCTCTATGTTATATTCATCTTTAATGGATGAAAAAAGGTCACAGTAAAAGTCAACTGTCATGTGGGGCATAACCCCTCCAAATAGGCATATTTCGCTGGCTTTAACTTCAACTGCTTCTTTAATGCTTTCCAAGATTTCTTCAGTGGTCATTTCATATCCAATGTTATCCCGGAAGGAGCAGAAGGCACATCCAATAATACAGTGGTCAGTGATGTCGATGTTACGGTTGGCCACAAAGGAAACTTCATCTCCCACAATTTCCTGCCTTAACCGGTCTGCTGTATCAAATAACTGGAAATGGTTGTCATCCACCAGTTTTAATGCATCTTCTTTGGTTATTTCACCCTCTAAGGAAAGATCGTAAATCTCTTCCATCATTATTTTCGACTCCTAGATAATCACAGTGTTAGATTTATACTTTGATAAGTTTCCCATCATAGGATATAAATTAGTTGTTCTGGGGGATGTGTTAATAAATAAAAAGAAGTATGGAAATCATTTACTCCAAGTGGAGGAGGTACATCAAAAAAGTGAATTATTTTTATTTAAAAAATTTTTTTATCTAACCTTCAATTCGATCAATATTCAGCATACCGTAACTATCCACCAGTTCTCTAAACTCATCAGTAGCTGATACAGTTTCCAAAGCCTTTTCAATATCTTTAAGTATATCCGAGTTTCGGAGTTTATCCTCAACATCAGAATAATCCTTTTTAAGGACAATAGTCACTGCAACTTTATCATCTTCAAATTTGCACACCTTATGTCCTTTAATATCCGTTGCGAAACTTACACTACCTTCCATGATTCCACCTCTTCCCTAATTAACTAATACTTTATTTTTCTATTCATAATAAGTTGACTGTAGTATAGGGAATACAACTTCACCCGGGATAATTTTTAGGACTGGAGTTCCATAATATAGTTGTAGGAAAAAGGATAAGTGAGGTGATGTTCTAATGACTAAGTACGTGGCTCTCCTTCGGGGAATCACTCCTTCCAATCCCAGTATGCGCAATGAAAATTTACGTGCTGTTTTTCGTGATCTGGGATTAGAAGAGGTGGAAAGTGTTATCTCCAGTGGAAATATAATTTTTAAAACCAGGTCCAGAGAAACCAGTGAACTGGAAGCAACCGTTGAAAAAGCACTTAAAAATAAACTGGATATTCAGAGCACAGCTATTGTTTACAGTAAAGATGATTTACAATCTTTAATTGGTAAAAACCCATTTAAAAACGTCGAAGATACTCCCCAATGTAAACCGAACGTAACTTTCCTAAAAAATAGGTTAGAAACAGAATTTAAATTCCCTTACCATCCCGATAACGGAGGTTTCATTGTTTTAGGCGCATATAACCGTGCAATATATAGTGTAGTTAATTTATCGCAGGGTAAAACACCAGATTTAATGCGCTGGATGGAAAAAGAGTTTGGCCGGGAACTTACCACCCGCACCTGGAAAACAGTGCAAAAAATACTTAATAAATTGCATGATTAATAGATGTGGATTATATAATGGAGGTCATGTTTTGCAGATAACTAATGAAGTTTATGCCCTAAATTCAACTAAAGGAAACTATGCCTACCTAATTAGGGGTGAAGAAACTATTTTAATTGACACCGGACGTCCGGGGCAGGGTAAAGGAATATTAAAAGATTTGAAAACTATAGGGGTAAAACCAGACAAGATCCAGCATATCCTTATCACCCACCACGATGTGGACCATGTAGGGAGCCTGGCCTTCATGCAAAAGGAAACTGGGGCCAAAATATGGGCATCTGCGGGAGATATCCCTTACATCTACCAAGATATAAACCGTCCGGGAATAAAAAGGTTAATTTCATTTATCATGAGGGTGGAAAAGCCGGATAAGATAAATACTTACCCTGAAGATGGAAAACTGGGCATGGATGGAGTGAAAGTTATACCCACTCCAGGACACACCCCCGGCCACGTATGCTTATTATACAAAGACGTTTTATTGGCTGGAGACCTTTTTAGAACATCCCATGGCGAAATTACTCCCATGAAATCCTTTATGAACTGGGACGATGAAGTTCTGAGAAGCTCCCTGGAACTCATACAGGACTGTGAGTTCAGCTGGGTCTGCCCGGCCCACGGGGAGCCTTTAAAAGTGGAGGGTAAATTGAATCTGGATAATCTACTGAAATAATCACCACCCCCTTTACTGGTATAACCCGAAAGAAGTATAGGAAGATGTATAAATCTTAAAACCCAAGGGTTATGGTGGACTTAAAAAATATAAGTGAAATTGGAGCTTTATAATGAATTTCTCCAGAATTTTAGACGAAGGCAAAGGAACCCAAGTAGAATTTACAGAATCCATGAATGAACATGGTTTCCGGGCAGTATCCGCATTTTCCAACACCAGTGGAGGTAGTTTATTCTGCGGAGTCTCGGATAAGGGAGAAGTCACTGGTTTTGATTGCAGTGAGAAAAATGTGCGCACCATAACCGCTAAAATAACCAGTAAAATGGGTATACGTCCTCATATTTCCTGTTTTACCTGGGAAAAAAAGAAGGTTTTGTGTATTGAAGTGGAAAAAAGTTCCAACCCTATCTCCTACAATGGGATATACTTTAGACGTGAGGGAACTAAAACCACCCCTATACTGGGTGATAAATTAAGGGATTTCTTTCTAAGGGGCAGTAACTGGGATGGTCTGACCAACGATGCTACCCTGGAGGAAATAGATGCTGAATCTGTGGCCAGGTTCATCAGCCGGGCGGCCAAAAGAGATAGGATTGCCGATGAGGATGAAGACACCTGGCAAATTCTCAAAGGCCTCAACCTGATTGTTAATGGTAAATTAACCAATGCAGCAGTTATCCTTTTTGGTAAAGACCCCCAGAAGTACTTCACCAATGCACTGGTACGGGTCATCAGATTCAAGGATGAGGTCAGTATCTTTGATCGAAGAATTACCGGGAACCTGTTCCAGCAGGCTGAAGAAGCTGAAGAAGCCATAAAAAATTCAATCAATGTTAAATTCGAAATCAAGGGCAAATTGATTCGGGAAGAAGTATGGGATTACCCTCTCAAGGCCATACGTGAAGCTTTGATAAACTCCATTGTCCACCGGGACTACTTTAAATCCCAGATCCAGACCCAGATTAAGATCTTTGATGACCAGATATGGTTCTTTAACCCGGGAGAACTTTTCGGGGGATTGACCATTGAAAAACTCAAAGAGGCCCATCCTTCATCCCCTCGAAATCCTCTAATTGCGGAGATGTTCTTCAAGGCGGGTATGGTTGAAGTTCATGGATCCGGTATTCGCCGGATGATCCGATCTTTAAAAGATGCCGGTCTCCCTGAACCAGAATTTAAAGAAGAATTCGCTGGATTTTCAGTTTATATGATGAAAAATGTCTACGACATGGAATATTTAAAAAGTCTGGGTCTTAATCGCAGCCAGATACAGGTCGTATCTTATATGCAGGAACACGGTTCTTTAACCATGTCCGATTTCCTTCGTATTTCTCCTGGAATAACTGAACGAACATTAAGACGATATTTGGCTGACTTGGTGGATAAAAAACTTGTCCGTGCTATTGGAGAGAAAAAAGGGCGGAGTTATGAACTTTACTGAATAAGGAATGTTCCATTTAGTGGGTCGTGGCGGATATTGGACAGGCAGTGGGTTGATATCGGACAATATAACGGACATATCGGACATTCAACTACACCGGTAATAGAATTCAACTTCAACTACACCGGTAATAGATTTATTCTTTTTTGGATCAATCAAAAACTAGACGGTAAAAAGTAGGAGTGCACTGGCAGGAATTTGAGGTTGACACGAAGTACACCAGTGCATCCCATCTTAATATTATTTCTACTTCTATAAATGATCTGTTAATTTCTAGTGAGGAATAATTTGGGATGATGATTATTTTTTTAAGTCTACAATATTTTTTTCCAGCCCAAATGAATGATGGATTTTATTGAAATATTAAAAATATGAGAAATCCCTGTAAATGATCCACTTCATATAGCCTCACTGGTAAAAATATGGCAAGTTCGAGGATTTTTGTTCAAGGATATTCACACAAAGATATTATTAAAAATTTATTAAAAATTTAATAAATTTACTTCGTTAAACCATGATATTACGAAGTAACTAAAAAACTTGAATATTTATGGCCTTATTGTTTGAAAAAGCACTGTGATCACATCTAACAATATGGACACATAAATGACAGAGCGAAAAAATATATAATAATTTGAGTAAATACTAATATAAACCATTAAAGATTAAACCTACCAATTTAACCTTTCATGCATTATTATTTTCATTAATTAATATTTCAAATCTTGGGCATTAAATTTAGGGTGATTTATTTTCTACGTCTGGGGGAAAAAATATGGATACTGAAGAAAAAAGTACCATTGAACCGGGAAAATTGGATATAACCAAAATACAGTTCCAGGAATTTTTTAATCATACTCCGGACATAATTACCATAATTTCCTTTGAAAACCGCCAGCCAGGAAATTTTATTGAAATTAATAAATCTGGACTGGAAAAATTGGGTTACTCCCGTGATGAGTTTTTAAAGTTGGGACTAGATGATTTAATAGTTCCGGATAAAAGGTCTGATATTCAGGAAGACACTTATAGGATCAAAAGTGGGAAAAGCTATTTTGAAACGGAATTCATCACCAAAAATGGTGAAAGAATCCCAGTAGAGACCAGTAACAGCTTGTTCCAGATCGATGGAAGAGATGTGATTCTATCAATCTCCAGGGATATAACTGAACGTAAATTAGCAGAAGAGACCTTAAATGAAAGTCTTAATAAATATCGTCTTATATCTGAGAACACCAGTGACGTTATATGGATCTACGACATCCAATCATATTCAATCAACTTCATAAGTCCTTCTATATTCAATTTAGTGGGTTATAAAGCGGAGGAATTATTAAATAAATCTTTAGAAACGATTATGGGGTCTGAAACATTCCAATTTGTTGCTAAAATGACTTTAGAACGGATCAATGCTCTGGAATCTGGAGATGAATCTGCAATAGTACGCTCAGATTTAATAGACTTAACGAAAAAAGATGGCAGTACAGTGCCTACTGAAGTAGTAACCACCTTACTTACTGATAATGGAAAAGTTTCCCAGATAATGGGTGTTAGTAGGGATATAAGCAAACGTAAGAAGGTTGAAGATGCTCTCCGGGAAAGTGAGGAATTCAACCGCAGTATTATTGCCGCAAGTCCGGATTGCATTAAAGTCCTTGACCTGGAAGGTAACCTATTAATGATGAGTGAGGGTGGACAGAACCTAATGGAAGTTGATGATGTAAGTTCCATTTTAAATACAAGTCTAATTGATTTTTACTCTGATGAATTTCAACCAGATGCACGCAAAGCCATTACCAGAGCCAGAGAAGGGAAAACTGCCCGATTTACTGCCTACTGCCCAACCCTAAAAGGAACACCAAAATGGTGGGACGTAATCGTAACCCCCATCCTAGACGCCAATGGCAAACCAGAAAAACTGTCTGCAGTATCACGTGATATTACCTTACGTAAACTAGCCGATGAAAAACTTCGATGGAGTGAAGATCGTCTGATGATGGGTATGGATATGGCTAATATGGTTTACTGGGAATACAACACTGAAAAAGATCTATTCACCTTCGATGACCAGTTTTATGCATTATATGGCACTTCTGCTGAAGAAGAAGGCGGTAACATGATTTCTGGACAAGAATATACCGAACGTTTCGTTGATCCGGGTTCCTATGAAACAATGGATAAAGAGTTTGCCAAGACCTTTGAAGTGGATGATCCTGATTTTATAAGCACACCTCAACACTGGATGATTAGGGCAGATGGCGAAAGAAGATTCCTGCAGGTTCGTTTCAAAATCATGTTCGATGAAAATGGCAATAAAATTGGGACTAGAGGTGTCAATCAGGACATAACTGAACTTAAAATCGTTGAAGACCAGCTCAAATTAAACCAGGATCTGCTTTTAATGAGTATGGACATGGCAAAACTGGTGAAATGGGAATATGATATTAAAACTGACATGTTCACCTTTGATGACCATTTTTATGCATTGTACGGAACCAATGCCCAAGAACAGGGAGGATACCAAATGTCCTCAGCGGAATATATCAATCGTTTCGTTCCCCCTGCAGAAAAGGAGTATGTAGAAAAAAAATCGGCCAAGATCTTAGAAATCGATGACCCGGATATTATCAGCACCATCCAACATGGGATAGTTAGGGGTGATGGTGAAAGCAGATTCATTTCACTTCGATTAAAGGCTATATATGATGAGAATAACAAAAAAATTGGAAATAGAGGTGTCACTCAGGATATAACTGAAATTAGAAAGGTTGAAGAGGATCTAGAAAGTACTAAAGCGGAACTGGAACGGATCATTGAATCCTCACCTGCAGCAATCATTGTTCTTGATTTTGATGGTCGAGTGCATCGTTGGAGTCCTGCGGCTGAAAGAATTTTTGGATGGACAGAAAAAGAAGTAATTGGCAAACCATCACCTACTGTTCCTCTAGATTTTATTGAAAAACTCCATATAGAGTTAGATCGATTAAGAAATGGAAAAGAAACTTTATTCAACCCACTTTTAACACCATTTGAGGTTGAAGTGGTAAAAAAAGATGGATCAAAAATTTTCATGTCCCTATCTATAGCACCAATCCAAGGGGCATCAGGTAAGCCAGAAGCAGTAATAAATGTGATGACAGATTTAAGTGAGCGTAAAGACTTTGAAGAAAAACTAAAAAAATCTATAGAAGAAAAAGAGATGCTTCTTAAGGAGATCCATCATAGGGTTAAGAATAATTTGATGATTATTTCCAGTCTATTGAATCTTCAGGCCAATTACCTAAAGGATCAGGAGTCCAAGGAAATCTTCAAAGAAAGTCAAGACCGAGCTCAATCCATGGCTTTAATCCATCAACGGCTTTATGAGTCTACAGACCTAAAAAATATCGGATTTAAAGAATATATCACCACTTTAGCCCGGGATCTTTACCAAAGTTATGTGAAAGATCGCGAACGAGTAAAACTCCTCCTGGATGTTGAAGATGTGGATATTGATATTAACACTGCCATTCCTCTGGGTTTAATATTAAACGAACTGATTACTAATTCCATGAAGTACGGCTTCCCTGGAGATATGGAAGGCAAAGTTTTCATTGATCTGTCCAAAAAAGATGATACTTATGTCTTAAAAGTGGGTGATGACGGAGTGGGAATACCGTCAGATTTAGACTTTAGAAACACCAGTTCACTAGGTATGCAGTTAATTAACGGTTTAACTAGTCAGATTGACGGTGAAATTGAATTAAACCGTGACAATGGTACTGAATTTGTAATTAAGTTTAAGGAAAATAAAATTGGAAATATAGTTAAATAATAGTTAAATAAATTTTGGAATATTACATTCTGAAAACTAAAACTAAGATAAACTAAAAGGGCCAAAAAAGCTTTAAAATATCCCTTTACTGGGCATTAATTCGATATTATTATCTTCGGCTAACCTTTTGACATACTCCATTGCGTCCTGGGGAGAGACAAGGGTTACCCGTTCATACAAGGCAGCGCTAAATGGAAAACCAAAACCCCCTTCTCTTATATTTTCTAATAAAATTTCATCTAGTTTACCCCGGTCATCATTCAATTGTGTGTAATCGTACATACAATTGGCACAGAAATATTTCCCCTGCCGTTCAATGAGGAGGCCATGTTCACGGCACTGTGGACATTTCAGATAGATAGTAGATTTCATGTTATTAATTATAGATTGATACGATAATAATTTTTTGGATTCTATGGAATACCGGTGATTGAAAATTGTTAGGTTAAAGGAGAAATATTACCATAAAAAATAAGAATTAACAAACAATAACATAAAAATTAAAATACAGGCCATAACATCACATTGTGCTTTTAACTGTTAAATTAAGATATAGTAAAATGAAAAGCGATTCAGAATACTTCTCAAGTACAGATATAAAACTGTTTGAGTTGGGAAGTAAAAAAAAGCTATTTTTAATCTTATGTGGATCCCTTTTATGGCTGGCGGCTTTGATTGCCTATCAAATTCCTAATTTTAATCACTGGTTACTGGTAAGTTTTAACACCCTGCGCACAGACCCATGGTTAGCATCTTTATGTTATTACTACACTAAATACATGCTTTATGCTATTGGAACACCCCTTGCTATCCTGTATTTAGCTTCTTTCAAGGTCAATAAATTAAAGCCTTACAGGATGGTGATTTTTTTGGCGGTGATGACTCTGGCCATGGGCATTCCCCTGGTAGACCTTTTAAAGTATTATTATGCTGTTCCCCGTCCATGGATACTTTATCCAGATATTATAGGTTTATACCCTGGAAGAGGTAGCTCTTTTCCATCTGGGCATGCATTCCAGGCATTTGCCGCCACACTACCCCTTATAATCTGTTTCCTGACCAGCGATGGAAATTTTAAAAGAAGCCGGGAAAAAATCATTTTAGCAATTATCTTGCTGGTTTTTACCATAACCCTCTCCTTCAGCCGGATACTGGCCGGTATGCATTTTGTTTCTGATGTTTTATTTGCAATAGGACTTGCCATATTATTGATGGTTATTTTAGCCATTACATTGCAATGGTTATTAAATAAAGGAAATTTTAACCTCCAAAAAGAGAAATTACACGCTTTAGTATTTCTAATACTACTTTCTATCGATATAATTTTCCTCTGAACTAATATTTTAGGTAAATTAATAAAAATTTAAAAGGATCTCTGGGATCTAATTTTTTTAAGGTAACCACCAATCCATCCACAGACCGCTCCATTAATAGCGCCCAGTATAGTGAAAGGAATTAAAAGGAGAAATGAACCGGTAAAAAGACTTCCCAGGAAGAAAGAAAGGGCTCCGGCAATTAATGCATTTTTAATTCCTAATATCTGGTTGTTGAATGAGTAACCAAGAACAACTAGGAGTATAAAGGTTAACAGGGTAAGAATACCTGGAGTAAAGGTCAGTATCAGGGTAATAGCTGCTATTACGGGTATAACTAGAACCCATCTGATGTTTCTTAAATTAAGTTCATTTCTGAGGAAATTCAGGGGATTCATCCCATAATCATAGTAGTTTCCATGGGTACCCTGAGTGTTATTCCAGTTCTGAGCACTTTGGAATCGGTACAGGAGCCGGTTCCAGAATCCATTCAGACGGTACTTTAAATTCCGGGGGAAGGATGAAACTGACTTTAGTTTGTTTCGCAGAATCTCGGTTCTGGTACTTTTCCGGGGGATGGTGGTAGGCTTCCAACCAGGATCCACAATATCCAGATTTTCCACATACCTGAACTTACCACCACATTTACATTCACGGGTAAAATCCTTCACAGATTCACCCGATTGAAGTTTATAGTAACTTTTGCATTTACCACAGATTAAATAACCCATTAGATCACCAGAATAAAAAAAATCCAGTTATAGTTGCACTATACTGGTATGATTCTCTCAATATTAACTGACAAACCTAGTATATATAGTATTAGGTCCATTCACCTGAATTCAAAGGTGGGGGTAGTAAAATTTGTTTTTAATTTTAGGCTCTTTATTTCTACCATAAAGGTTATAATCAAAATATATTTATTCGCCTTTGATTAATCTAGTTACATATTAGTATGGGGATTTTAGGGGGAAATTTGAATGTCTAACACAGTCAAAAAGCCGAGAACTTCCTTCAATAAGCTGCGATGGTTTTTAATAATACTTTATTTTGTAATTAACATTTTAATGGTTTTCACATTCAGTGATCCCAATTTACAGGCCGTAGATTACTTCCTGGCCACTGCATTTATATTTGTTCTGGCAGTTTTACACGGAGTGGATAGGTATGGTAAGAAGAACATGTTAATCTTTTTCCTGATTACCTGGGCCGTGAGTTTCACCTTCGAAAACCTGAGCATAGCCACTGGATTCCCCTTTGGATACTATCATTACTCACCCAGCCTGGGGATGATGACGGTTCCCATTATAATCATATTTGCCTACTTCGCGGTGGGATATCTTTCCTTTGCTTTAGCCCATGTGTTAACTGGTCAGTACGCTAGAAAACTTCAGGGAAAACAGATTTTCCTGGTACCATTAATAGCGGCATTTATAATGGTTATGTGGGATTTAACTCTTGATCCCCTTTCTTCCACCTTACAGGGTATGTGGGTGTGGACCAATCCCGGTGCCTACTTTGGAGTTCCGGTCTCCAACTTCTTGGGCTGGTTTCTGGTGGTGTACATTTTCTTCCAGATATTTGCTCTGTACCTTTCCCGATACGACACCATCAATGATAAAATCCGTTCGAAAATCACCAGTAAGCCATACTGGAGTGAGGCTGCCTTAGTTTATGGTATAACTGCCCTGGGAACTATATTATTCATATTTTTCCAGTACAACTACATCACCGTTGACATGGCTTTAATTACCGTATTCACCATGATATTCGTGGCCCTGGTGGCTCTGATAAACATCTCCAACAACTTGGAACTGGATAAATAAATGTAAAAAGGATTATACAAATAGGGATGCCTGTATCAAATTTATTGGCCAGATGAAACTAACCAATTTTCAGTTTAGTCACCTTAAACCATACTTTAAAAAAAAGTAAATTCATTTAAGTCCTATTAGAACATATACTAATATAGATCAGTGATAATATGAAACTACTGGATAATTTTTCAATTAAACCCAATGATACCCATCTTTACGAGCTGGCTTTTTTACATGAGTCCTATTCCCATGAACACGGTCTCAGTGAATGTTATGAACGCCTAGAATTTCTGGGGGATGCCGTACTGGATCTGGTGGTCTCTGAATTTTTATATAAAATGGATCCAGGGTTAAATGAAGGTGAACTAACCCGTATACGTGCTAACTTCGTATGCAAACAGGCACTTTATGCCTACTCTACGGAATGGGGATTGGACCAGTACACTAAAATGGGTGCCGGTGCAGAACTAACTAGGCGGGAAGTAGATTCAGTAGTTGCCGATGTTTTTGAATCTTTTATCGGGGCCCTGTATTTGGACCTCGGTCTGGGACCGGTGAAAGAGTTCCTCTCCCAAACTGTGCTGCCCCACATAGAACAGAAAGATGTATTTTTCTATGATTACAAATCTGAATTGAATCAGCTTTGCGACCATGAGAGCTTGGATTTAACCTATGATCTGATCCACGAGGAAGGAGAACCCCATAACAAAACCTTCACCATGGCTGCACTTATCAATGGAGAAAGCTACGGAACTGGTAGTGGGGGAAGTAAAAAAGAAGCAGAGCAGAATGCAGCCAAGATGGCTCTTATTAACTTTAATTTTTAAAAAGGGGATATTATTAATGATTTTTTTTTCAATTACCATTGGAAATAAATTAAAATTTAATAATGCTCATGGCAAATCCCACAATGAGGGTTATGGAAAAAATTCCAACAATGAATATAGTTTCCCTGTTGTTCATGTAATATTGGTCCTCCAAAAATTAATTCTTCAAACCCCTATTAATCTTCCAACAATATAACTTTATCCCAACATTATTAATTTTTAAGAACATTTTTTTATCATGATAGTAATATTGATGTTAATTTACTTTATGTGAACAACACTATCCCTCACTCCAGTCTTTAAATTAAAAGTTTTTTTATCCTTAATTTCGATTTAGGAATAACAGGAGAAATAAGCGAGAATTTAGATTCTGGAATAAAAAAATTAGATAATAAGCTTAAAGTGGTCGTACTGGCGCTGGTGATAAAGGTCGGGTGGTGGGAGGTGATAATTCTCTTTTCACCGGACTGGATAATGGTCTTTTTGGGTAAGGGGAGAGAGTACGTTGAGGTGAAGAGGATAAAGGCCGTGGTGACCCGGTCGAAAGGTCTCTTTCTGTTGATGGGGAAAGTGGACGAGTAACTGTGGTTGATAGCGGTCTCCAGGTTAGTGATGATAGAATTCGAGGGGAAATCTGCGATAATGGTCTTAAGGGAGAACTGGATAACATCCGGGAGGGATAAGGTGAAAGACACCGAGTTGATTCCGGGGAGAGTGGACGAAGGGGAGCTGGTGACAGGAAACGTGGGGGAAAAATGGTATTAAGATCACCAGAATAGGCATAATTCTCCCAGTAATAAGTAAAACCAGCATTAACAATCACATTAGATATTACTGGCGAATCTGAAGAATCGAATGAAGTTAAACTACTCCCCACTATAATTAATGATGATAAAAGCGTTATTAAACCCAGTAAATAGAATTTTTCCCCCAATATTGTCCCCCCAATGGATTCATAATTGCCCCCACAATTCTTATTATATTCTGTTGTTAAACCCTAATTAAATTAGTTAATGTTACCAAATGGTGGAGGTTAACTTTTTTTGGGCCAGGTTTAATTTGAATCAAGCTCCACGGAGTAAGGTCATGGCCACTGCCAGATAAATGGCCAGGGTAGCTATATCACTGAATATGGTGGCCAGTGGTCCGGTGGCCAATGCCGGGTCGTAGTTAAATTTCTTTAAAATTATGGGAGCAAAGGTGTTAATGGTAACCGAGGCAATGATGCTTAAAAACAGTGCCAAGAAAATAATAACTCCCAATATTAGACTTTGACGGGTCATGTAAGCTAAAAAAGCAGCAAACAAACCGGATACAGCGGCGAGGGTGGTGGCTACCACTACTTCCCGGGCCAGGTATTTTCGAACATTGAGATGGGATTCCAGGGCCATGCTACGGATTATCAGGGCTTCGGTCTGGGCCCCGGCAGCATCACTCATGTACACCATCACCGGTATGAAGCTGGCCAGGGCAATGAAACTGGAGAGAAGTTCTTCAAACTGAGCAATCAGGGATGCGGCCAGTGTACCCCCAATAACTCCAATGATAAGCCAGGGAAGGCGTGAACGTATCATGTGGAGGGCTGAAGAATGTATGGTGGTGTATTCATCCCCCACACGGTGGAATATTCCACCAAAGTTGAACACATCACTCTGCACCTCATGGTTGAATATCTGGAGTATGGTATCGTATGGTACCACTCCCATAAAACCCTTTTCTTCGTTCACCACGGGAATGGATTTTAAACCATGGGAAAGGGCCAGGTAAACCACGTTTTCCTGATCATTGGTAACATCAGTGGTAACCATGTCACGGATCATAATATCCCTGGCTTTTAGACTTTTATCCCCACAAGCCATCAGATTTTTAATGGAAATAACACCGACCAGGGTGTTATCTTCTTCAGTGAGGTAAATGTAATCCAGAGTGGTAAACTGGTGAGCTGAATCCTCCAGTGCCTTTTCAATGTCAGCCAGCATGTTATCTTCATTAAAAACAGGAACATCATTCACCATATTATATCCAGCAGTTTTTATAGGGTATTCAGTGGTTGATTCCATAGCTGTTGACTCCGTTGTGATCACAATAGTGTGAGTAATCTATGTTATCCTCAGTTTAAACATTTAATTACGGGATAAGAAAAAAAACTAGAATACTTTTAATCTCCACTTCAAGTTATTCGTTAATCTGTTTTAAATCCGAATTCCTTTAAGAAATCTTGCAGTAAAGAATAAGTTTTCCCTGGTTGTTCCACCAGCAGATTATGACCAACACCTTCCATAGTTGCCATTTTTCCCTGTTTTAGGTTATTCTTAATGAAAATCCCATGGTGAGAAGGGGTAAATGTATCTTCAGAACCAGCAATAACCAGTGCGGGAACTTTTATTTCATTCAAGCTGTCTTTAAGGTCGATCTGTAGACAAGCCTGGAGGGTGTCGGTTAAACTGGCGAGAGATACCATTTGCCTGGTGGTGGCTTTAATCAAAGAAAAGGTTTCCTGGTTTTCCTCCAGAAACTCCGGGGTGTAGGTAAGAGGAAGGCAGGCATCAAAAAAGGCCTCATAACCCTGCTCTTTAAGGATTTTAAGGAGTTTGTTTAATATTATTTCCAGTGGCGGGTCTACCTGGGCAAAACTGGATATGAGAGTCAGGGAATACATCTTTTCCGGGTGCTGGAGAGCCAGTTCCAGTAAGACTGCTCCACCCAGGGAATGGCCCAGGAAATGGGCTTTTTCAATGTCCAGTGATTCCAGTAACTTTAACAGATCAGTGGCAAAGAGATCCAGAGAGTAGGGACCGGGAGTTTTGCAGGAGTATCCATGGCCCCGTAGATCCACCGCCAGTGCCCGGTAGTTTGTCTGGAGCAGGGGAACCAGACCTCCCCAGGCAGTATGGTCACTACCCATTCCGTGTACTAATACAACAGGATCACCGCTACCTGCATCCTGATAGTATAAATCACAATTTTCTAGTTTTAAGAAGTTCATAGGTTAACTCTATTATTTAAATTACCTGGTAGGATTTTAAAATCTTTCTTTATATTCTGGCTCCTGGAAAGAGATGATAAATCTGGTTCCATGGTCAACTACAACTTTAATTGTACCATCTAACTGTTTGGTTAATTCATTAACTAATTGTAAACCCAGTGAGCTGGTGTTTTTGAAGTCAATATCTTCAGGTAGGCCAATTCCATTATCACACACTTCCAGCTGGTACTCTTCATTCTCCACTGCCTGTAATCGTACACTGATTAGTTTAGTTTCATCCTCTTCCACACCTTTAAATGCGTATTTCATGCTGTTTGATACCAATTCGTTGATTATCAGGCCCAGTGGCATTATGGTTTCCATACTTAAAGAGAATTCACCCACATCTACCTTCATTTCATGCCCGGGTGAATCAAATCCATAGGAATAGGTCAGGTCATGGATCAGGCTATCCACATAGTCTTTAACATCAATACTGGATAAATCCTGGGATTGGTACATGCGTTCGTGGATCAAAGCCATGGAATGGATACGATTTTCACTTTCCTTATACTTAAGAAGGAGTTCCTGGTTGTCGGTTTCTTCTGCCTGAAGCATCAGCAGGGCTGATATTATCTGCAAATTATTTTTCACCCGGTGATGTATTTCCCTTAATAAAATCTCCTTCTCCTGGAGAGAACTTTTAATGTGATTCACTGCCTGGTTATGCTCAGTTACATCAATAAGGGATATCAAGGTCTCATCATCCCCGGAAATATATCCCAGTGTGGCGAAAAAGTCCCTTACACTTCCATTTTTATTCAATAACTGGAACTGTGAATTTTGGATAACCTTAGTTGGCTTGCTTTCCCGGAGTTGATGGGTGAGCTTTCGGAGTTTATTCCCATCTCCAGTAACCACATAATCCATTAGATTTTTCTCTATACCCTCAGGGTGAGGCTTTAATCCAAATATCCTTTGAAATTCAGAGTTGGCAAGAATTATATCCAGGTCGGCGTTGATCATTATCATGGCCGTGCCGGTGTTTTCAAAGATGGTCCGATATCCTTCCTCGCTCTTTTCAAGCTGGATATTGGATTTTTCCAGGGATTGTAACATTTCATTAACGGAAATTGCCAGATGGGATAGTTCATCATCTCCCAGAACTGGAATCCTGGAGGAGAGATCATTGGTATTTTTTATTTTCAGGACACTGGTGGTTATTTTTTCCAGTCTACGCAGGAGGTTTTTATCTATATTGAAGTAAACCAGAATTGCCGCCAGAATACCCACAATTACAATGGACAGAGTAAGGTAAAAGGTGGCTTTTTCATAGGTCTTGTAGATCATACGGGGAATTTCCACCTTTAAAATCATGGAAGGATGGCCAGAAATCCCGTACAGTAAACTGTAACCTACAGTAGTGCTGGTGTTGACGGCCTGTACATAGGTGGGTGAGTTAACCAGACTTTGTATCTCCATTGGTAAATTAGAACTGGTTAAAGGTATTAGGGTGATGTTTGCATTTTCTGACAGGTTTTCCAGTTCAAATTCATTTAAGTATCGTCCCATTATCAGAGTTCCCTGGCTTGGTCCCTGCCCGTCACTTTTTAGAACTGGTTTGGACACCACAATCAGGGGTGTTCCATTGATAAATATGAATCCAGAGCTATCTTTACTATTCTGGGTCAGGTTGTTGTAGGTAATTTCCTCACTCAGGTTAAGGGGTAAAGGTATATCACTCATTGTCTGCAGGTCCAGGGCCTTGGCAAAGAGTATATTTCCATTTTCATCGGTGAAGATAATGAGGTTAAGGTTAAGCCTGGAAAAAGTAGCATCTAACAGGCTGCGTTCTTTGAAACTGGGATTACTACCACTAACAAATTCATAAGCAGCATCGTACTGTGACCAATCATTAGCAGTGTTATTTAAATTGGATAAATCATCATTCAATGCATTCAATGTATTGTTCAGGACCATAGTAGTGTACTGGTTTTCGGTTTCCGTGGAACTGGCCGTGAAAATAGCCTCGGAAATAACCAGAAAACTGGCTACCACTAAAAGAAAAATCAAGGCAATGATGATTAAAATTTTTCCACGCAATTTCATATAAAGCGTCCTTAACCAGATCAATCAAATATTTATTTTTTTAATTATAACTAGTTAATATCCCTATGGTAGTTAGGTCTTTTGCAACATTATTTCCAGTATCTGATCATCTACCGGTAACATGCTGTTGTTGGCCAGGTTGCAAAAATTTTCAATGGTTTTTTCAGCTGTTTCTCCCATAATCCCCTCTTTAGTAGGTATTTCAACCCCATTTATTGCCAGGAGTGCGGATTGGATGGCAGAATAGGTGCAGGTTGCTATTTTGAGTGCGCATCCTGATTTGGCACCATCACAGATCATCCCGGTGAGGTTGGCCAGCATAATCTGCAGGGCTGATCTAATTTCTGATTTTTTACCTCCTAACAAATAGGTTATACCGCAACTGGCACCGGTGGCAGAGATAATAGCACCACACATGGGGGATAATAGTCCAAAATGTGATTTTATATAGATGGTGATCAGATTACTCAAGGTAACTGCCTTTATTAACATTTCTGATGGTAGGTCAAGTTTTTCGCCAACAATAACCACGGGGATGGTACTGGAAATGCCCTGATTTCCACTTCCAGAGTTACTCATGGCCGGTAAAGAGCAACCTGACATTCGGGCATCGGAACCGGCGGCAGTGAAGGCTATTGCCTGGGAAATGATGTCATTGGAAAAAAATCCGTTATCTCTATTTCCTTTGATATTAATACCTACCTGGAGTCCGTAGGATTTTTTCAATCCTTCTTTACATATTTTCTTGTTAATTTCAATACTTTTGTGGATAATATCCAGTTTACAGGGGTCAACAGCTTCAACGAAATTCAAGATACCTTCTATATCCATGTCTTCGTTCTTTTCCATATTATAAGAGGGGGATTTTCTTCTAATTATCTGTCCATTAACTTCCACTAACACCACATTGGTGTGGGAATCAGCCACCACAACTTTGACCCGTGAATCATTGGTTTCAAGGATCACCTCCAAATATAATTTTGATTTTGACTGGGCAATGCCCAAGGATATTATACCCTCGCTTATCATTTCTTTGGCGTTTTCAATTTGGGATTTGCTTATATTATTTAAAATCTCCAGATTTTTATTGGTTTCAGGGTTGATAATTCCTAAAGCAGCTGCCATAAGGGGTGATGAAAGATTTATCTCAAAGGGGCTGGTTCCGGGGAGATTAACTGCCATGGCATTTTTAATGAGATTTGGGCTGGCATTTATCTGCACCCGGGTGACCATTCCCTGGTTAGCATATTTTCGGGCCACTGCTGTTGCGTAACTAAAAGCAATGGGCTCGGTACATCCCAGGGATTTTACCAGTTCCTGGTTTAAAATCGCAGTGTATTTTGATTCATCCATACTAATCCTCCTACTACCTTATAGATACCTTTATATATTAAAACTTTTACATTTTAATGTAAGCATGAATTGGGTATTATCTGGAGGTGGTCAAATGTTGGTGGAGTTTTTGTATATTGCAATGGCCGGCTGTTTGGTCTATTCTATACTGGCAGGTTTTTTGATATTTCACCAGTTAAAAGTTCTTAAACTCCATTTATCGGAATAATTCGATTAACGAGTTAATTAATTATTTAATATGAATTTTTTAAGGTTATAGGAGAAGTTAAAGGAGAGTTTAGTATGAAAAATGTTAAAATGACGGCATCGGTGTTGTTCATGGCATTCTTCTGCATGGTAATGGTTTCTGGTTCATTTGCAGCAGACAACACCATTATGCCTATTCAGGATAAGCAAATAAAAGTGGGAGTCAATGAATCGTTTGTAATATCCCTGGAGAGTAATCCCAGTACCGGTTACAGTTGGATGGAACCTCAATATAATCATGAATTCTTATCCCTCACCAGTAGTCAATATATCCCCCCAAAGATCATTATGTGTGGGGCTCCCGGTGTACAGAAATACACGTTCAAAGCACTCCAACCCGGAGAAACCTCCATAATGTTTCAATACAAAAGACCATGGGATAACTGTATTGGTAAACTAGTTTTTTACAGGGTTGAAATTACGGAATAACTCCCTTTTTTATTTTTTTTTGAGTTATTATTAAAGAAAGAAATTATTTTTAATTGATGATATTATTTGAAAAAAAAGGATCCTATTTTTTTAATACAAGGTAGAATGATAAAAATTATTTAGTTAATTAAAAGGATTTAGTTAATTAAAGAATAAAAATAAAAAAAATAAAAAAATCATTTATTATTAAATTCTAAGCATAGTTCATCTCCCTTAGAATAAACCATTACTTCGGAATTTGAATCAATGAGTTGAGGCATGATCCTGCTGAGTAGTTCAAAGAAAACATGGTAAGCTTCTTTATTATTTCTATCAGCAGATACATATATCTTTTTTTGTCCTAGATCGATGTTCAAGGGGCCTTCAATGGAATACATTTCTTTTAATGCATTTTTAATGGTACTGGCTTCCTGATCAATGAAGTGGGTAACCTCGGAATATACATCTTCAAAATCCATGAACTGTCCCTGTTCTGCCTGGTGTTTGTGGAGGGCCATTTCTATATTGGCCTTGATCTCACGGTCCTTGTAGGGTTTCATTATATATCCATAGGGATAAGTTTTAGCCGCCCTATTTATAGTTTCATCGTCAGCGTAGGCAGTTAAATATATAATTGGGATATTATAAAGACTTATTAAGAGTTTTGCTGTTTCTATACCGTCCATTTCTCCTTTAAGTACAATATCCATTAGAACAAGTTCTGGTTGTTCCTGTTGGGCACTTTCCATTGCTTCTTCACCAGTGGACACTGTACCGGTTACGGTGAACCCTAATTTTTCTAACTTTTTCTTGAGGGACAGGGCCAGTATTCGTTCGTCTTCCACCACTAATATCTTAACAGACATTAACTCACCTTAAATAGCTCTTTTAGGTGTTACCAGTTCCAAACAAATCCTTTCGCCTTTAGGGTAAATGGTGGCGGTTCCACCGTAGGCCTGAATGAAGTTTTCAATAACTTTGCCCAGGACCACGAACACCCTTTCACTATCTCGACCAACGCAGAGATAGGTCTTTTTCAGCCCCACATCCAGGGTGAAGTCTTCCAGCTCGTTGATAATCCTGTTTCCAATAACCGATTCCCTGATGAATTTTTCCTTGTCACCCAGAAACTTATCAACTTCACCAAATATATCAGAATCAATGTTCCCCTGTTTATTCTCTTCCATATTTTAACCCCTTGAAACTAGTCAAATATTTCCTTTTCATCAATGTCCATTTCTTCGATTTTCCTTTTACACCAGGTGTAAAGGGCTTCTTCAGCAGCTCTGGACATTTTTCCCTGTTTTTCACCGTAGGATATCCGGGCCAACCTTCGAAAGGCAATTTCTAATTCATCTGATATACATAAAGTTATACATCCCATGGTATCACACACTGACTTAACATAATCATGTCTATTAATTAAAAACCTAACATAATATGTCTATTAATTAAAAATTAACATGTTTGCTATATAACTCTTCTTATTTAGAAGATTTACTCAATTTTAGAAATTGGTTTAAAATCAGTTTATCCTCCTTATCGAATGTTTGCAACAGGTACAATGTTACGGTGTACGCCACAATGCCTAAAATGGATATTAACAGTAAATTGTCAATAGAGAAATACATTAAGAACAGGCACAGGATTAACGTGGAAAACAGGATTTTATGAATATCTTTACCCAGGGACTTGTCGGCTAAATCTAATTTATACACGGCAAATAGGTAAAGGGGCAATATCACTGCTTCAGTTATAAGTGTGGAAACCGAGGCCCCCACGTAACTGAATTTAAAAATCAGTACCCAGTTGGTTATTCGGTTTAAACCTATTCCCAGGGACATGATTTTTACCACGGTTAACTGTTTGTTAACCGAACCCAGAACATTAATGGTTACGGTATTTAAAAATAGAAAAACCAATGCCCAGATCATTATTTGAAGAACAATTATGGAGGGACTGTACTGTATTCCAAAACAGACCGGAATTATTTGGGGGGCTAAAATGGTAATAGCCGCGCATAATGGTATAACCACCATCAAAGTATATCTAAAACACTTATTAAAAGCGAATTTAAGGGATTTATACGAATTTTTGAATAAAACTGACATCACCGGGAATAGGGCCACCATGCAAACGGAATAAATTGAAAGGAAAAAGAATATAATTTTAAAGGCAATATTGTAGTACCCCACTGCTGTTTCTCCCACCATCAGGGAGATCATGATGGTGGTTATAAAAAAATATATGGTTAAACATACTCCCCCCATACCAAAGGGTATGGATTCTTTAAGTGAAGCCTTCCAGAAGGCAAAATCACATTCTAATTTTGGTACTTTATGTTTAATGGAGTAAACTGTGAATATGTAGAGCATTATCAGAGTATTTCTGATAACATAACTAACGGCAAAAGCCATCACTCCCCAGGAGTAATGTATTGCCGTCAATACCAGCAAGATAAAGAAAACATTATCCAATCCAAAAATAATGGCCTGATGTTCCATTTCTTCATAGGCCTGGAAAATTGAAAAAAATATGAAAGCAAAAGAACTGGATACATAGGCTAATGATAAAATAACTATCACAGTAACGGTTTGAACATCATATCCAATTAAAATGGCAATTAAAAAACTGGTAGCCACGGTTAGCACCGATAAAACTGCCTTCAAGGTAATGGTATTACTCACATATTTATCCGCCAGAGAGTTATCCCGGGCCACCTCCCGCACAGTCAGCACCCCCAGACCCAATTCACAGGCAATACACACAATACCGTTAAATGAAAAACCCAGAGTGATAACCCCATAATCATGGGGGCTGAGATAACTGGCCATAATCATCACGGCCCACATGTAAAGGAAGTAACTGAATATATTGGAAATTATCAAAAAACCGGCATTTTTGACAATTCTCTGGGCTGTATTCATATTTACCACCCCCTCATTGTACTCCGTGCATCATTTTCGTAATTCTTTTACTCAGGCCCAACAGGATGATGGCCGAGGTAATGGAAAGAACAATGAAGATCATGAAGAAGGAGGTGAATCCATCAATGGGTATCCCCAACAGTAACGGTACGGGTTTGGCTGGATCTGGATACAGGGTGCTTAAAAGCCCGGCAATAAGGTTGGAAGCAGCAGTGGATAGGAACCACACTCCCATTAAAAGACAGGCAAAACGGGCTGGAGAAAGCTTGGATACCATGGACAAGCCAATGGGTGATATGCAGAGTTCACCCAGGGTCATCATGAAGTACACCCCTACCAGATAAAGGGGGCTGACCACGGTACTCCCACTATCCACCATTTGAGCTGCGGGTAATAGGATTATAAATCCAAATGCGAGCAAAATCAGCCCAATGGACATTTTTAAAGGTATTGAAGGTTCTAATCCTTTATGCCGGAGTTTAGGCCACAAAGCGGCAATTAAAGGCGCAGTTAATAGGATCAGAAGTGGATTGATGGATTGGAACCATGGTGTGGGGATGGTGAAGTTGTTTAAAGCGGAGATCACCCGGTCCACATTTTGATCGGCAAAAAAGGTCAATGATACTCCGGCCTGTTCAAAGGATGCCCAGAAAAATATAACGAAAAAGGCCAGTATGAAGATCACCGAAATTTGATGTTTTTCTATGGTGGTTAAGGGACCGGTGACGGATTTTTTATCTTCACAGTAGAGTTCTGGCTTTGAACCCACACTTTTACCAGTGGGTGTAACCAGATAACGGTTTTTACCCAGGATGAAGATTATTAAACCAATTAACATACCCGTACCTGCTGCCAGGAAACCGTACATGAAGTCTCCGGGGTTACCAGTATCCCCCAGTGCCCCAATTATCAGGGGAGAAATCAGTGCACCAAGGTTAATACCCATATAAAATAAGGTAAATGCCGAGTCACGTCTTTCATCATTCTTAGAGTATAAAAATCCCACCATGGATGATATATTGGGTTTGAAGAACCCGTTTCCCAACACCAGTAATGATAATCCCAGAATAAAAAATAGGGATTGGGTGTTCAATGTGAAAAAGGAATGGGGAACGTTAATGGAAGTGGGCATGTAAAGATAGCTGGAAAAGGCCAGGGAGAACTGTCCCAATGCCATTAGAATACCCCCGGTAACAATGGATCTTCTATTACCCCAGAACCGGTCAGCCACATATCCTCCCAGAAGTGGAGTTAAATAAACCAGTCCAGTGTAATAACCGTAAATAGTGGAGGTGAAAGCTTTACTGTAGAACAGGGACTCAATCATATACAGGGACAGAATTGCCCGCATACCATAATAACTGAAACGCTCCCACATTTCCGTGAAAAAAAGTACATATAAACCTTTAGGGTGTTCTAATATCGTTTAGACCCCCTGATATTTTTCAGCAAAGCTTTTAATTGGTTTATAATTTTCAGATTGATAGAAAAAGTATTTTCAATGTTTTCATACAGCTGATTCTGTAGTTTACTATTTTTCATGCCGTAGGCTACGTAAACTGCCAGTCCAATGATTAAACTAATGGAAAACCTCTCCAGTGTTGTGTGGGATAGTTGGGTGATTAAAAAGCCACAGAAAACTATAGAAAGCACGGGTATGACTGGCACTAAGGGACATTTGAATTTTCTAGGTAGATCTGGTTCCCGTATCCTTAGTATGATTATGGAGATAGCTAAAAAGATGAATGCCGAGAGGGTTCCAATGTTTACCAGTTCAATAATGGTGTTTAGGGGTAAAAAGCCGGCAATTAAAGAGGCAATAATTCCCACAATTAAAATGGAAACAACCGGTGATTTATGTTCGGGATGCAATTTGGAGAAAGAAGAAGGCAGGAGCCCATCACGGGACATGGAAAAGAAGATCCGGGTTTGACCAAATAGACTGGTTAACAGTACCGAGGTAAGACCAAAAATGGCCCCAAAAGACACTATGGAAGCTGCCCAATAAACATGGGCGCTGTTAAGGGCAAAGGTAACTGGGGATGAAGTATTTAAGGAAGTGTAGGGTACCATTCCATTTAAAACAGCGGCCACTGCAATGTACAGAATGGAGCTAATTACCAGCGAGCCAATAATGCCAATGGGCATGGTTCTCTGGGGATTTTTAGTCTCTTCCGCTGCAGTGGAAACGGCATCAAAACCAATATAGGCAAAGAATACAATGGCTGCCCCCTGGAGTATTCCGGACCATCCATAGGGGGCAAAAGGATGATAATTAACAGGGTTAATATGGTTCAATCCCACCAGAATAAACAGGATGATTATGGCCACGTTAACGGTTACAATAATGGCATTGAACCTGGTGCTCTCTTTCACTCCCCGGATAAGGATCCCGGTTAATAAAAGAATTATTAAAACTGCCGGAAGATTGATGAGTCCCATTCCGGGGGGCAAGGTTAAGATCTGGGGGAAGTGGATTCCAGCTGAGTTGGCCAGTTCCATGATATAGGCTGACCAGCCCACGGCCACTGCTGAAGCCGAGATGAGGTACTCGTACATGAGTACCCATCCAATCATCCAGGCCCATATTTCGCCCATGGCCACATAGGTGTAGGTGTAGACACTTCCGGATATGGGTATCATGGATGCAAATTCAGCATAGCACAGGGCGGTGAAAATGCAGGCCACCGCCGACACCACAAAGGATAAGACCAACCCCGGTCCGGAGTACTGGGCTGATGCTACCCCGGTTACAATGAATATACCTGCTCCCAAAATGCAGCCCAGGCCAAGGATTATCAAATTTAAAGGACCAATAGTTCTTTTCAAAGAATTCTGGTCCTCCTCTTTTGATAATAGATCACTGATTGGTTTTTTACGGAAAATGTGTTTCTTCACTCTCTCACCAATCAGTTACTTGCCGCTTTCCTTTTCATCTACCATGGTTTGGATAAGAGGGATATCCGTGTTCAGAGAAATATCTTCGGATGTATCCTTATTTTCCCCGTAATTCTTATACTTCCTATAGGCAAAATAGAAAATAAGTCCTAAAACTGTCCAGACTGCGAATACTTCCACAGTCAACTTGGTTAATTGACTTATCAAAGCCAGACAGGCTATGATGGACATTACAGGCACCACTGGTACCAGGGGGCATTTAAATTTACGGGGAATGTCTGGTCTGGTCTTTCGAAGTATTATGACACTTAGAGCCAGGAAAATGAAAGCAGTTAAGGCGGCCATGTTAACCAGTTCAAAGATGTCTCCTAAGGGTAACAACCCGGCTATGAACGCAGTCACTATTCCCACCAGACCAATACTCACTGCCGGTGAGTTGAAGTTGGGATGTACTTTGGCCAGTTTTTTAGGGAGTAAGTTGTCCCGGGACATGGCAAACATTAATCGGGGTACCACAAACAGGTTCACCAGGATAACGGTGGTTAGACCAGCAATGGCTCCCACGGTAATTATGGTGGTAGCCCAGTTAACTCCCACGTATTCCAGGGCCATCATCACTGGTGCTTCACTACCCGTGAACATGGCAAAGGGCACCATTCCATCCATCACTGCAGTTACTGCAATGTAAATAATGGAACAGATGGCCAGGGAACCTATTATTCCAATGGGTATAGATCTCTGGGGGTTTTTAGTTTCTTCAGCAGCAGATGCTATGGCATCAAAGCCCATGTAGGCAAAGAACACCATGGCTGCTCCCTGAAATATTCCTGAAATCCCGTTAGGGGCAAAGGGAACGTAATTGAGGGGATTAATGAAGTTAATTCCCACCACCACAAACAGCAGTATAACCGCCAGTTTAACAAAAACCATGGTGGCATTTACCCGGGTACTTTCCTGTGCCCCCAGAACCAGTATGCCACTGATAATCACAATAATCAAAAAAGAAGGTAAATTTATAAGACCTCCTGCTAAGGGGGAGGTGGTAAGGTAAGCCGGGAGGTGGAGTCCCATGGAACCTAACAACCCCATGGTATAGGATGACCAGCCAATGGCCACTGAGGCCCCGGCAATAATATACTGCAGGATTCCAGTCCAGCCCACTATCCAGGCCCATACCTCCCCCAGTGTTACCTGGGCGTAGGTGTATATGCCCCCGGTGACCGTGATCATGGAGGCCATTTCTGAATAGCACAAAGCAGTGAGTGTGCAGGCCACTGCTGCAATTATGAAGGAAACCACCAGGGCTGGACCAGAAATTGCCGAAGCAATTCCTGTTACAATGAAAATTCCCGCACCAATAATGGCTCCAATACCCATAATTATCAAACTTATCGGACCCAAAGTGCGTTCAAATTTTTCTTTTGATGGATTACAATGCAAACATTCCTCTATATCCTTTTTAGTGAGCATTATTTTCCCCCTACATTTCAAAATTCAGGAGATGGTTAATTCACCGGACTGGAAGTGGAAAGTTTCACATGTTCCACTCCGTTAAGGCGCTGAATTTTGTTCATCATATTTCGTATGTCTTCCATATCACTTTCCACGACTATCACATCTAAACAGTGACTTCTACCAGTATCCAGTTGTAGGGCGGTTTTGATATGCTGGTTAAACTGTTGCTGAATATCTTTGAGGTCTTCCAGAACTCTGTTGTAATGGAAATCATAGTAAACAGTTAATACTCCTAACTGATCCCCCTTAATCTCGTTCAACTCATGAGTACGTATTATGTAATCTTTCAAGGCATCTCTGATACCCTTGGAACGGGATCGGTATTCTCGATCCAGGACAACATCATCAAAATCTTTTAACAATTTTTTCGGTAGCGATATGCTTATTCTCATCATTTTAATCTCTCCATTTGAATATCTCTTTAATAGGGTTTTACTGAGGTTATGAAGCCCTGTTAAAAAACATAACAACAATTGCCTCAGTTTTTAACCTTTTTGATTATCATAAATTATTACTTTTTCCATTTTAAATTAAAATGTAAAAGTTTATATATATAAATTTATCTATAATAATTTTTAATAATAAATTCATGTCAGTAGCGTACCGATCAAAAAAATGTTTAAAAAATCTTTGATTTAATTAAATAATTATAATAATCATTTTTTAATTATTTAGAAAGTTAACGGGGGTTAATATGGATATAAAAACGTTTGTACTGGGAGTAATAATTATTGTGATAGTGGTTACCACTATTGGAACAGTAGGCAAGGATCAGGTGGAACAAAAGGATAGTGAGCAGATTACAGCGCACGGTATGGATGAATCAGAGCTAAAAACTGAATTTAACCGTATTGCATCATTACCCTACAGTCAATACAAGTGCCGTGAGAAGAGTGACCTGCTCTGTGACTTTATACATCAGCACGATCCCTTCAGCAAAGTTCGTACCATAAGCCTCACCCACGAAAGTGGGAAATACTCTCATGTTTTTGTGGAATATGAGGGAGTTATATTTGATCCCACCTGTGAACCGGCTTTGTACCGACAATCGTGGGATAAATACAACAAAAATCTGGATATATGGGGTTTTGACCGTAAACAGATAATATCTCAGGGTTACGAAGGAGTTTATCCCTGATACTTCTGGATTTCAGGAAAGTTAAAAAGTAAAAGTTTAAATATATAAAGTTTGCTAAGTATGGTTAGGGATGAAGAACATAGTTAGGAGGCATACAGTATGGGGGATATTCTAGGAATAGGAAAAATTGTAGATGCAAACAGTGGAAGTATACCTGCAGACTGTGAGAAAAATGGTAGTTCAGTAATAGTTAAATTAGGTGGGGCCTGTAATAAGACAGATTGTCCACTTTATGGCACATGGTCTTGTCCTTTCAGCTGGTAGAACCCGCATAATTTAATTAAAATATTTACGGGTATTTAAAAATTTGTTACCTGCAGTAGTGGTTTTCGTGGAAACAAAATACCCTAAAAGGGAGGAAAAAGGAATCATTGATGGTGTTACCTTTTTCCTCTTCCTATTAATTCAATATTTTTTTGGTTTTATGCCTAAGTAAATAATTATGACAAAGAGTAGTTTCCTAGCATTTTCCCGGAAATTTATTAAACCTCACTGGGGAACCTTGACATTTATCCTTTTTTTAACCTTTTCTGCACTTCTTTTCACATTTATAAGTCCCTTACTTCTAAAAATCCTGGTTGACGATGTGTTCATTGCTAAAAACCTCAATATATTTGTTTACATCATCATGGGAATCATAGCCATGTACCTGATATCCGCATTTTCCAGTTATTTTAACAGTTTCATCACTGGAAAACTGCAGCTAACCCTGTTAAAAGAAGTATCAGAGAGTGCATACAGTGCAGTACAATCTGCTCCTCTTAAATCCACACAGAATATTAAGGTGGGAGACTTGCTAACCAGGATCATGGGGAACACCCAGATCGCCATCAACATCCCGGTTCGCATTATTCCTCAGCTTTTTACCAGTATGGTCAGTATATCGTACCGTTCCTCATAATGATATCTTTAAACTTCCAGCTGGCCCTCATCATCATGAGTCCGGTGATATTATTTATCCTGCTATCTGCACTCTTCGGTGCAAAAATGGAAGAAATTCAGAAAAAATTTTTAGAAGATAATTCACAAGTATATTCCTTTTTAAAGGAAAATTTAGCCATCATACCCCTGATTAAAGTTTTTAACCTGGAAAAATGGTCTCAAAAAAGGTTCAGCAACCAGATGGATGAATATTACCACACTTCCATTGCCTACACCCGAACCTCCTCTTTAAACTCCTCTTTAAGTTCGCTGATCATGGCAGTTCCCGTTGTTCTTTTAATAGGCTTCGGGGGATACATGGTGATATATGGTTCCCTCAGCCTGGGAACCTTCACTGCCTTCTTATCCTACACTTCCATATTCTTTACACCCATCTCTCAGTTATCTGGAATATGGACTTCCTATAAAAGTGCCTTACCGGCCTTTGATAGAATACAGGAAATCCTGGATCTGGAAGAGAAAGAGAGTAGGACTCAGTCCCTGGTAATTGATGAAGGGACCATTGAACTGGATTATGTGTGGTTTTCCTACCCTCAGAGAAAGGTTTTAAAAGGATTCCATGCCACTTTTACCAAGGGTTTGAACTATATTGTGGGGGACAATGGAAAAGGAAAAAGCACCATCTTAAAATTAATCTGCAACCTTTATAACGTGGATAAAGGTTGTATCAAAATAGATGGCCAGGATATCAGTCAGGTGGAAAGGGAAAGTTTAAGATCCTCAATTTCAATGATTTTTTCAGAAACCTACCTTTTCGATGGTTCCATATATGATAACATCCTCATCGGTAACCTGGATGCCTCCCAGGAAGATGTGGTCCGTGTGGCCAAAATGGTGAAGTTACATGAGTTCGTGCTAAGCACTCCCCAAAAATATGATACCCCTGTAGGTGAAGGGGGCCTGATGTTGTCCAGTGGGGAGAAACAGAAAATAGCCCTGGCCCGTGCAGTTCTAAAAAATTCACCAATCATCCTCCTGGATGAAGTAACTAAATCCATAGATGCCGATTCAAGAAAAGCCATTAACCAGGCTGTATCCATTCTAAAAAATGAGAAAACCGTGATAATAGTCACCCACCACGAAGGGGATAGGGTTGCAGAAGGTAATGTCATATCCCTATAAAATAGTTTCTGGTAAATCAATATATTATCATCAATTTTTTAGGATGATTCTAGTGGTAATTCTTTAATCCTATTCATTATCACTTGGTTGGTTAGGAAAAAACTATTAATACATGTATACTGATATTAACATCTGTATTATCATTCTTTTCATTTAACAGGGGAAACATTACGTGGGAACTAAAAGAATATCCAATGCAAATCTAGTGAACCTCACTGTTATTTTTGCAATGTTTTTATGGTCATTCAGTGCAGGGGTGGTTAATATATCCCTCCCCACCATAGCTCAATTTCTGGATATCAGCATGGCACTGGCTTCATGGGTGATTATTGGACATATGCTTGTTTTAGTAAGCACATTACTGTTTTTCGCCCGATTATCAGATTACATTGGTCATAAAAAAATCTTCATGTGGGGTTTACTCATATTCATAGTCTCCTCCTACCTCTGTGGATTGTCCCAGGATCTTTACACCCTGATCTTTTACCGCCTAATAATGGGTTTAGGTTCAGCCATGCTTCTTTCTGTTTCTCCAGCAATCATCTCCACGGTTTCTTCAACCAATGTTCGGGGCCGTGCCTTTGGATATATTTCCCTGGCCACTACCCTGGGTCTTTCCGTAGGTTATCTAGTGGGAGGATTCATCACCGAAAACCTGGGCTGGAATTATGTGTTCTTTTTAAGTGTTCCTCTGGGCGTAGTAGTGCTTTTAATGGCCCAAGCCCATTTTAAACATCTCCCCTTTAAAAAAGAACATAATCACTCCTTCGATATAACGGGTGCTCTTTTATCATTTTTCTTCTTTTTAGTATTGATCCTAACCCTGGAAACCATGGGGGATACGGGAATACCCTTTTTATATACCCTGATAGGTGTTCTAGCCAGTGTGGTCATGGGTCTGGGTTTTGCGGTGTGGGAACTTCGTCATCCCCATCCCCTGGTGAATCTTAAACTATTTTTAAATCCCTATCTTTCCATGGCTGTCGGAGCAGCCTTTTTAACCACGTTGATCTTGACGGGAACCATATTCTTGATTCCCTTCTACTTGGAACTGGTAAAATCATATACCACTGAATTTTCCGGGTTACTGGTTTTTGCATCTACTTTACTGGTAGTGGTAGTGGGTCCTTTATCAGGTTGGCTCTCCGACAGATTGGGAGCCAAAAAAATCAACACATTGGGGGCGATTTTCCTCTTAATAGCACTGGGACTTTTTACTTTAATGGACAGTACAGTGGGTCTGCTTTTCATTTTCATGGCCCTGGCCATCAGATCATTATCTGACGGAATTTCAAACCCGGCTAACAGTAAAATGGTAATCAGTCACAGCCCCCCCGGAATGTTAAACACTGTTTCTGGTCTTCTTAATGCTGCTCGCTATTTTGGACTGGTTATAGGAGTGGTGGTATTCCAATCAATATTTAACAACACCATCAGCAAATATGCCCTCAGCCTTGATGTTTCCGCATCCGGGGCACTGGAGATGACCCTTCCCATCGGTACACTGGCCCAAGGATTTCAAGCTGCATTCTCAGTAGGGGTTATTCTATCGGTAATAGTGATCATTTTCACCCTTCTGGGATGTGAATATAAAAACCCGGCAAAATAGTGATCTAAAAACAAAAAAGATAGATTGATTATACATAAAATTCTACCTACTATGACTTAATGCTGCAATCCCATTAACCACAACCCACATAGGATTTTAAGGCATGCTTAAAAACTCGAAATCATACAGACTATCATTGCTGGGGAACTGATTAAGGTAACCCAGCCTCATCTGGATTTCCATGAATTGATACACATCCTGGGTGAAATTCTGGTTTGGACAGCAGGTGTAATTTAAATGATTCAGAGATTCTGCTTCCAGCACTTCACTGGAACCCAATTTTCGGGCTATGATCTGGCTGGCCTCTTCTTTATTATTTATAATAAATGTCGTGGCCTTAACATGGACCTTGAGGAAACGTGATAGCTCGGAGGGACTATTTTCAATGAATTTATCACTGGCCACCACCACGCAGCAGGGATGATTATTCCACCAGTCATTGGAGTACATTAGGACTCTACCATAACCATTGACGTTGGCGGCAGTTACATAGGGTTCCCAGGCTACATAGGTATTAATTTTACCATTCCTTAAAGATACCGGCATAAGGGGAGATTCTAATTCTATTGTAGTGATCTGGGAGGGGCTGATATTGTTATCAGCCAGGAGATCATGAAGGATCACATCCTGTACCGAACCTTTACTGGGAATAGCTACTGTTTTCCCAGCAAACGCTTCTGAAAGGTTAGATGAACTGTTAAGCTCTGCAACAACTCCACTACCACCAGTATTAACCGGGGCCACAATCTTCACCGGGGCCCCCTCACTGATGGCTGCAGTGGCGGGTGCTATACCGCAGTAACCAATATCAATCTGACCTTTTTCCAGAGCAGCTATTACCTCTTTACCAGAACGGAAAGGAACTAAGTTCACATTTAAACCAGCTTTACTGTACATGTTCATTTCATCGGCCACGAAAACCGCAGCATGATGATTGCTGGGAAGGTAACCTACATTTATGGTTGTCTCCTTCACCTGAATATAATCGTAGGTGCTGTAAACTAAAAAAATAGCTATGAATATAATTACCAAGAGTTTAAGAATGTTATACTTGTCCATGGTACAACCTGATAGTATTAATTGATGATATGGGGAGGAGTTGTATTAAAGGTTTTAGATTATATGAACTGCCCCGATATAGGTAGATAATAAAAAAAATGATATAACCTTTCTATTATTTATAAATATTTACTTTAAGTTTCTAACACTTCATTCATCTTCCAAAAGTTGCTTTAAACTATCTATGGCCTCCTCATTTAAGGGATTAATCTCCAGGGCCTTATTATAAGCCTGAATAGCTTTTTCATTCTCATTAAGGGCCTGCCGGGCCATGCCCAAGACACACCATGCATCATCCCAGTCACCCCTTAACCTGGTGAGTTTTTCCGCAAGATCCCGGCACTGCTTATGGCTACCAGTTTTATAGAGGGAAACTGCCAGGTAATAAATGGTTTCCGGGTTATCCGGGTCTATCTGCAGGGCTCTTTTAAGGGATTTCAATGCTTTCAGTTGGTGGTCCTGCTGCTGCTCTATCATGCCCTGGTACTTCCAGGCCGAAAGTAGGCTCTCATCCATCTGCAGGGCCTTCTGGAAACAGGAAAGTGCTTCCGGGTAGTTACCATTGAGGTAGAAGGATTCACCCTTCTGGGCGAGATTCTGGGGATTTTCAAATTCATGGTAACCCTCCGCACCCACCATTGAAGTTTTTAAGGGGGTACTGGAGATCTCGGGATGATCAATTGTCAGGTGTGTGGGGAATTCCATGGTTTCACCTTCCATCATCTTCATTATAGATTCTAAAAGGAATATGGTCCCACTTTTATGGAGGGGCTTGTTATCGTTACCACATTTGGGGGAGTAGATGCAGGTGGGGCATCCTTTACGGCACTGGCAGCTTTTAACCATGTCCCGTGTGACCTCCACCAGTTTATCCATGACCTCCACTGCCTTTTCTGCCAGTCCAATGCCTCCTTCGTAGGCATCATAGATGAAAATAGTTGCTTTCCCGGTTTGTGGGTGGTAATTGGTGGATAATCCACCTATATCAAACCGGTCACATAAGACCAGCAGGGGGAACATGGATATAAGGGCATGCTCCGCACCGTGCAGGCTACCAGCATAGGCATCCTTCTTGGTGAAGATGTTCTCCAGTGCATCAGCCACCATTCCCGGTACAGTGAACCACAATCCCCGGGTATGATACTTTAAGGGTGGTAAGTCCAGTTCGTGGGTGGCCAGGGTTTTACCGTAGAGCATCTCCTTGTACTTGTAGAAGTCCTGGGTAACCTTCACCTCTCCAAAGGAGACCGAGAAGTTACCAATTTTCCGGTTGTTCAGCTCTTTTTCAATGGTTACCTCCACATTCCGAAGGGCCTGGGTATGGTAATCCACATCCATCTTCTTGACATTGATGGTTCGCTTTTTCAGGTTAAACTGGTCTACGATGTAGGTTTCACCCTGATTTATGAGCACGGCTCCTTCGTGGGCCTCACTGTAGGCATGTTGCCGGTCCATGGTCTCCATCAAACGTTTATTATGGAAGACACGGAAGTGGTCACTGGATATCTGGTCCAGGCTGATTTCCATGGCCGGGTCCTTCCGCCCCACATAGGTTAATCCCTGGCCAGTTTCCTGTACCAGGCCCATCTGGCGTATCTCTTCTAAAGTATCGTAGTCCGCCTCGAAGTACCTTTCAAAGTCATCCACAGTTAATGGTAACTCTTTTATGGCACACAAGAGGTGTCCGTTGACTATCCTCCGGTTCTGGAGGTCGATAACTGCGTTTTCATGTGATTTGTGGAAGAGGAATTCAGGGTGCTTCATGAGGTACTGGTCCAGGGCGTTTTCAAAGGCCACCATCACCACCAGGGACTCATTTTCCGCCCGGCCTGCCCTACCGGCCTGTTGCCAGGTGCTGATCATGGTTCCGGGGTAGCCACTGATGATCACCCCGTCCAGACTACCCAGATCCACCCCCAGCTCCAGGGCATTGGTGCAGGTCACCCCCACTAGGTTACCTGTTTTGAGTCCCTTCTCTATTTTCCTCCTCTCTTCGGCCAGATAACCCGACCGGTAGGCAGTTATGCGGTTAACCATGTCCGGTCTGGTTTCATTCAACTCTCTCTTGGTCCACATGGCGATGATCTCCGCCATCTTCCGGCTAACCGTGAAGCACAGGGTCTGCAGATCGTTTAAAACCATGAGCTGGAACAGGTTCTTGGTCTCCTGGTGGGTGGAAAGATCACCCCTTTTGGCAAAGGGGTTGTACAAGATGAAATGCTTCTTCCCACTGGGAGAAGTATCATGGTTAACCTCCTGGAAGGTTTTACCCACCAGGTTACGGCTGAACTCCTCGGGATTAGCCAGGGTAGCAGAGGAGAGAATGAACTGGGGGTAACTACCATAATGGTTGCATATTCGCCTTAACCGTCGGATTAAAAAGGCCACGTTGGAGCCAAAAACCCCCCGGTAGTGGTGGGCCTCATCAATCACCACGTACTTGAGGTTGCGGTAGAAACGGCTCCACTGGTGGTGCCAGCCCAGGATAAGGTGTAACATGTAGGGATTGGTTAGAATGAGACGCGAATTTTCCTTGATCCAGGGGCGGATGTTCTTGGGGGTGTCCCCGTCGTAGATATTAGGCTTGAAGTCCAGTCCGCAGGATGATTCCAGGTGTTTCAGGACGCTCAGCTGGTCATTGGCCAGTGCCTTGGCCGGGTAGATGTAAAGGGCCGTTGCATCCTCATCCTGGCTTAAGGTTTCCATGATGGGTAGGTTAAAGGCCAGGGTTTTACCGGAAGCAGTGGGGGTGGTTATGAGTACGTTCTCCCCTTCCCGGATGAGCTGGGTGGCATCAACCTGGTGCTGGTAGAGTTGAATACGGCTGTCCTGAAGGTACTTCTGGATGGATAATGGTAGGCCCTTCACCTCACCGTACTCTGCCTGGCGGGCATTGAGGGTTTCGATATGTTCCACCTTCCGCCTGAAGGTGCGGTTACCTTCCAGTGCATCGAGGACTTGTTGTAACATGATAATCTTCTTATCACATATATGCCCGTTATGGTATAAATAAATCGGTTAAGGTGCTTTTAGATAACCGGAGGCGGAGGTTAATTAATATTTAAATAGGGGTATTAACCTGGTAAAGGGATTTTAAAAAAAAAGACACTCGTAATAGAAGGTTTAAAGAAATGGTTTCAAGAGTTAATTATTAAAATTAGAGTGCAGGGGAAGGGATTCGAACCCTTGAAGGCCTACACCAATAGGCCCTGAACCTATCCCCGTTGACCGCTTGGGTACCCCTGCAGTATAACCACATTGGTGGAGGTCATATATAACCTTTCGGTCTGAATCCACTCACTTAACACATTACCTCCGGTGTTTATTAAGAATTTTCCACTCTGGCTGGATGGTGATTCTAGTTATGATTGGGAAAGGTTGTTTTAATCTAAATTTTCCCTGATAAATGTCAAAACAGTGCGTATGGCTTTTTCAGGATTTGGATCCAATTTACTTTCAACAACATGTGCATCAGATCCAGAGTGGAAGTGATCAGGAAATGTAGAAATGTGTTGGTGGTCCGGTGCATTGTCCCAGCGATTTATCAATCCTCTTTGGGCTCTTTGTTCCCAGTGGTATGAATAATCCCCATCTTCAGTATGCCAGATATCTAAAAAAGTTTCCATCACAGATATCTAATCTTAACTTGTTGGGATTGCTGGTTTTACCACCTAACAGGCGAGGGAGACCACAATATCTTTAAATTCGTTTTCGGATATTTTCTTAAGAATAAGATATAATTGCAGCAAAAAAAATCACCGGATTAATTTCAATTTTTCTTCGAGATCTTTCCGGTATTTTTCCTTATTTTTCCAGGTAATATAGTCTTCCCAGGCAGGATGGCTGTTGATGGATTTAGATTCAATGAGTTTATATAAATCTTCTTTGCTAGCAACATCGTACTTGTCACGAAGATCAGCGATTTCCAGCTCAGAAAGTCTGATTTCCTTCTCCAGAAATGCTGGCATACCCCTGGCTATAAGTTCATCTGGAGGTATGTTAACAATTTTACTCACTTCAAGGACAGTATTCATATTATTAACCTCAATCCATGGGATAAGACGGTTATGTAATATAAATTATGTCTTACCAAGCATATAAAGAATTACTAGTTAGGGTCAGTTTATCAAATTTTTCAGAATTTAAAAAAGCCGGGCCTGATAATCATTGGCCACCTTCTCCAGGGTACCGTTCCCACGAATGTGGGTTATACTGTACCCCTTTTTCAGTAAAGATTGGCTGATGAGGTGGTGACGGTGGCAGTGGTAGGGATTCTCCTCACTGCACATCAACACGATACAGTTATCAGGGATAAGGTCCACCAGTTCCTGGAGTCCCTTCTGGTACTTTTCATCCTTCTCCAGGAGGTGGTACTGGAGCTGGTCCTCATGGTAGAACTTCTTATCCCGTGGTTTTCCACCGATCTTGTTACCCAGATAAACGTAGTCTATTTCTGATTCTTCCAGAGTCTTCATTAATGGTTTTTTATTGAAATGGGGGGAGTACTTGCTGTAGGGGCTGGTGCGGACATCCACCACCATGTTGACGTTATTTTTATGGATTAATTCCAGAAATGCTCTGAAAAGATGATTGCTGTGTCCTATGGTGAATACTTGCGGGTTCATGTTAAAACTCTGAGGATATTGGTATTACACTTAATTATTGGATAGTTTAAGAATATTGATTACTATAGTGAGATGGGTTTTATTACCCCAAATTTAGGTTATTTTTCCCGGTATTCCACCTTGAAATCTTTCCAGGGGTTTTTACCACTTTTGGATGGTTGTTTACCATTGAAGGTTATGCGGATTTCCAGTCCCATGTCCACCTTGTCCATTAACCCGTCCAGGACAGTGGAACCCCATACCTTAACCTCTCCTTCATTGGTCCTTAGGGTATAGAGGTTGCTCTTGAACTGACCCACATTTTCTTCCAGGTCGATGTAGGTTCCCTGCAATGTTTCTCCGATGACCTCCGGTTCCCAAAATTTGGTTTTTTCCTTTTCCTCTTCATCTCTTTTAACTTCTTTCCATTGGCTCATTTTTATTCCCTCTCAAGATTGTATTGATAGACACTGTAATAAAAATATTTGTAATAATTATGCTATAAAAGTTATGCTATAAATTGCTAGTACAGTTAAGTGTAGGGGGATAGGAAAAAAATACGAACGGTTTTAAATTCTCCAAACAGTTAGAAACAATCCAAACCGTTCGTAAATTCCCCGAACAGTACGTAAAATCAGTAATTTTTTCAACAATCCCCACCATAAATATGAGGGAGAGGGGTTAACCACTATCACTGCAAAAATGCTTTGCCGGTCTAATTATATCTGTACAACAACCCCTTCTCACCCTAATCATATTTACTTTATCCTTTCTACATGATATTGTTTTTTCATCTTCCCATCCATTCAGAGTATTGTTTTCATCCATCTTTGACGCGTTAACACTACTTTTTTAAATTTTATAAATCAAATATTTACATGGAGATAGTTAGGAGGGATTACTATGGGTGAGGAAAAATCTGTTTTGGAAATGGATGAAGAAGAATTAGAAGAGGTTATGATCCGGATTATGAAGACCTTACGGGAAGCTGAGTTTCCCTACCTGGAGTTTTCCGGTGAATGTGGTTACATTATCCTGGACCGGCACCCCCTGGATCTGTGGAGTTTGGAGAAACTGGAAAAGGAAGACCCTTCCGAGGCACAGCATTATTCCTTTAAAATCAATGCCACCTTCATACCCAAAGAAGAAGAGGAAGTCTAGTACTTTCAATTTAACAGTGTTTTTAATCTAGTTTTTACTTGGAACTCTATTTCCTGGTAGATTATGGTTAACCCTGGTATTAAAATCAAATATTGTAAATTTGCAGTGATTTAACCGTTATCGGTATGGATCTCTTTGGAGGGGTTCCAGATCATGGTAACTTTTTAAATCCTCCCGGGTTAGTGGTGTGGCAATTTCCCAGTACCGGCCTATTTCAGTGATTAATCCTGGCACTATATCTATTTTTCCAGTTACGGTGGTTTCCAGTGATTTGTGGAGGCTGTACCAGTACCAGTTGGCACTTCCCAGGTAAAATAAAGCCTGGTCCAGGATGATGACCTTGGAGTGAAGGTAGGGAAGGGTCCGGGCCTGGAAGTTTTCCAGATTTTCACGGGCCAGGTTCAAGGCAGAAAGTGTCTTGGTGTCAATAAGTTCATCTCCATCTATACGCACCAGGAAACGTACCCCTATATTAGTGGTTTGCATTGAATCCAGGACTTTAGCTACAAAATATGCATCAAGCCAGGGACCAACTATCATTATACTTTCAGTTACCTGTGAGATATCGTGCTGGAGCCAGGGCAGTAGCTGGTCCTGGCCCAGGAGTTTTAAATCCACATTATCCTCTGTCATCTTAATCCCCGGATCTATATTTATTGAATATTATTAATAAGTATTAGGTTAAATCTATTATTTTATTACATTTTCCCAAAGTGTAAAAGGTCAGAGAATTACCTGTATAAAAGTCTTCACAATTACCTCCTATAAAATGAATAAACTGATGAATTAGTATTATATCCAGAAAAAGTTGTAAAAACAATAGATCGACTCGAATAATGGATAAAAAAAGTAGTATTGAAAAAAAGGGTTAGATTGATTTAACTTTCAATCAATCCATCCCTGATTCTCAGTATACGGGTGTCCCGGGTGGTTTCCACATCGTGGGTAACCATGATCACCGTGGTTCCCTCCTCATTAACCTGATGCAGGAGGTCGATTATGTTGCTGGTGGCTTCACTGTCCAGGTTACCGGTTGGTTCATCGGCCAGGATGAACTTGGGATGGTTCACCAGGGCTCGGGCAATGGCCACTCTCTGCCTTTCCCCACCAGAAAGCTTGGCTGGGAGGTAATTCATACGGGGCCCCAGGCCAACTATTTCCACACATTCTTCTGCCCTTTTTATCCGGGAGGACTTATCCATCTTCTTACTACCAGTGAGGTTCCTCATGGGGAATTCCACGTTATCCCGTACGCTCAACGCCGGTAGGAGGTTGAAAGTCTGGAAGATGTATCCAATATTCTCCGCCCTCATTCTGGTGAGTTCTTTATCCTTCATTGCCGAGATATTCTTCCCCCCAATGTAAAGATCCCCCTGGGTAGGAGTATCTAAACCACCAATGAGGTTGAGGAGGGTTGATTTACCGGACCCAGAAGGACCCATAATGGATACAAATTCTCCCGCATCTACACTTATATCCAGCCCCCGTAGGGCGTGGACCTCGGTACTATCCAGTTTATAGGTTTTCCAGAGTCCTTCTCCTTTAACTAAACCTTTCATTACACACACTTCCTTTTTTTATTCTTATTCATATCTCAGAGCATCTATAGGACTGATTCTGGTGGCCAGGTAGGCGGGTATGAGTCCACTGAAGGTTCCAATTACAAATACGATGACCAGGACCTGGGTGACAATGGCTCCGGGTATGTTGAAGCTCAGGAAATTCACTTCTTTTGCTCCCATCAATAGGCCCAGCATGCTGTAGGTGGGTGACATGAGGATGATCCCCACAATACCGCCCACTAAACTAAGGATAAGTGATTCATAGATTATCAGGGCCATGATTTTCATTTTACTGGTACCAATAGCCCTCATGGTTCCTATCTCCTTGGTTTTTTCCTTGACTGACATCATCATAACGATCATGATGATGATCACTGAAACCAGGAATATGAAGGTGCTGATCATGTTCATGAATATCCTGATCTGGCTCAGGTTATCATCCAGTGTTTTCTGGGTGTCCTTCTGGGAGTAAATGGTGTAACTGGGATAAGCGTCCTGCAGGCTGGTTTCTGCACCGTCAATGGAGCCCGAAGGAGTGATGATAACTGTGGATATGAGTCCGGACATGTCCATCACTGCCTGGGCGTGGGAGATGGGCATGACCAGGGAATTATCAATGGTCAGGGGCCATCCAGTGCCCACCTGCTTCATGATACCCACTACCTTGTACTGGTTTTCCTGCACAGTTATGGTGCCTCCTACCGTGGCATTGTAGTTTTTGGCAGCCTCGGAACCCACTATAACTGCATTGTCACCTTCACCCACCAGGGAACTTTTACCATTCACGGTGGTGTTCTCTATGAAGGCCTGCTCCTTCCCGGGGGTGACCCCCACGATCATGGTGTACTGGGCACTCTCCCCGGTTTGAACCGGTGCAAAGAGGGCTTCGGTACTTTTTGCCTGGTTGACTTCGGCTCTTTTCAGGACTTCATCCCCGGTAGTCTGGGGGATTATACTGGCGTAGGGTGGGAAACTGGTCCCATTCTTTTCAAAGTACAGTTGACCATTAACTGTTCCCAGATCTCCCTTGAGACCGGATTCCATTTCATAGAGGACCAGGTTAACGGTACCAATGAGTAAAACACAGACCATGACTCCAATGATACACATGGCCGTGCGGCCCTTTTTGGCTTTAAAATCTTTAAAAGCTATATCTAACATTTTTCATTTCACCTTAATCTAGAAAACACCTTAAAAAATAGTGATGATTCCTTTCTTTAAATTCTCATAAGTAAAAATACTTCAATCTAATTTTAATGTAATTATTCTAGATTTAATTAGTTATTTTCCCCTTTATATAAATTTTTAGTATTATCCAGGGTAGTTAGTTCAGAAACTTCTCCCCTGGCCAGCATGTATGGCAAAAGGCAATACAAATCATATGTAATGTAAAAAGCATTACTTTCTATGATAGTTATTCCCTACATGACAACCTTTATAAGTGAGGTTAAACTAAAGTTTTAGTGTACTAATAGTGTATTATGAAGGTGTATTTTTAGTTGAAATTTACCAGTAAATTAGCTTTTAAAACTACCAAAACGCAATCATTATTATTTGATTATTTTAACAGGTTTTTTTTAACTGTGGAAATGTTAGTGTCAGATGGTATTAAGGGATTATCCACCCATTCTTCTTTAAATCCCCTATCCAGGTCATGATAACATTTCTGGTTTTGAAAAGAAATGGCAGATCCTGCTAGCCCTATCTCTGGGAACCATGATGGTTCCCATTAATGCCAGCATCATCAACGTATCCCTACCCACCATCTCTGTCTACTTTGGAGTGGCCCTGGCCACAGTGCAGTGGGTACTGATATCATATTTGATAACCCTTTTAGGCTTTGTCCTGTTTTTCTCCCGGTTAGGAGACTTTTACGGACAGGAAATAGTGTACATGGCCGGACTGGTTGGATTTGTAACCACATCCCTACTCTGTAGTTTATCACCCTCAGTGGAAGCTCTCATCATCTTCCGGGGACTGCAGGGACTGGCCGCGGCCATGATGATCAGTGTATCCATGGCCCTGGTCCGCCGATCCTTCCCCAGCCACATGCTGGGAAGAGCCCTGGGAATATATGCCGTGGCCATAGCTGCCGGCCTGGCCCTGGGACCCGCCATTGGGGGGATGATATCTGGATTTTTGGGTTGGAGAGCCATATTCCTGGTGAACGTACCCACTGGAATACTGGACTTCGTATTCTGTTACCAGATCCTCAAGCGCAGCACCCGTACAGCAGTTAAATGGGACATACCCGGTACCTTGTTACAGTTTCTGGGCCTGTTTTTAAACGTGCTAACCTTGAACCTGGTGGAACAGGCCAGTTACCTCCTGGCTGCCTTCACCGGGGTGGGGGCTGTGGTCATGCTGGGTCTCTTTGTTTACCAGGAACTTCACTGTGAACACCCTGTCCTGGATTTAAGACTCTTTAAGAGGAAGACCTTCGGGGCATTTAACCTCAGCCTGCACTTCAACTACCTGTGCATGTACATGATGTTCTTTGCCGTGCCCTTCTACCTCCAGAAGGTCCTCCACCTGGACCAGGCCACCACCGGACTGGTGTTAACTGCCTCACCCATCCTGATGATGGTAGTGGCCCCCATCAGTGGTATGGTCTCCGACCGCTTCGGATCCCGGATCCCGGCCTTTGCCGGGTCCATGGTTTCCGCGGTGGCCCTATTATCCATGACCCAGTTAACGGTAAACTCCACTGCGGGGGATGTGTTCATCCGCCTGGCAGTGATGGGACTGGGAGTGGCCCTGTTCCAGTCACCCACCAACAAGGCCCTGATGAGCCAGCTACCCACTGAAAAATCAGGGGTGGCCTCCGGTATCATTGCCACCACCCGTAACCTGGGGATGGTGTTTGCCGTGTGTTATGCAGGACTTTTAATCCACCTGGCCATATCCCCTGAACTCATGCAGGCCAGCCAACTACAGGGAGTGGCTGCTGCCAATTTAACCAGTGGACTGCACCTGGTGGTCATCTTCGGAGCAATCCTCAGTGTGGGTATGGCTGTACTATCCCTGGCTGGTCTTAAAAACAAGAAGAAGGCCCTGGTCAAGTACGAACAGGTGGCCCTTAAGAAGACCATCCAGATGGAACAGAAAATGGTTAAAACCGTGGGCATGGCGTTGATGGTCATGGTTCAACACACCAAATAGGTAGATTACCCCTGGTTATCGTTCACTCCGGGATATCTTTACTCCAGGATATCTTTTACCAAGGGGTTTCTCCTTTTTTCTTAATTTTATTCTAAAAAGTCTGAGTAAATTATATTAGTTCTGGGCAACAATATTTTATCAAATTAACATGCAATGGAAGGGGGGCACCACTGGTATGTTTTCAGACGATTTTAGTGTTTCAAATTTAATTTGCCATCGTATCCCAGGGAGAACTTTTAATATTCGTGGGATTTACTTCCCGGTTTGCGCCCGGTGTACTGGATTTTATCTGGGTGCCTTTTCATACTTTATTTACGCCTACTTCTTCTACATTGACTACACCCTTTACCTGGTAGCACTGGGGATACTCATGATGATCCCTACATTTTTAGATGGTTTCACCCAGCTGTGGGGGTCACGTATGAGTAACAATACATTACGCTTATTAACTGGACTTTTAGGGGGTGTTGGCCTAGCTATTGTGGTTAAAGCAATTAAATGGGTAGTGATAACTAGTTTGTAATTTTTTACAGGGTTTTTAGTGATGTAGGTGATAGTTATGAGCAAGATTTGTCCCAATTGTAAGAGTGAAAATGAAGATTCGGCTGAGTTCTGCCAGGAGTGCGGAACCAAACTGCCTAAATATTCTTATAGTGTTCCTCCGGCCGGAGAAGAAAAAACAGAACCTAAAAAAGGTAACTGGTGGAGTAAACAGACCAACACGGTGAAGGTTCTCACCATTGTGGGTGGTTGTTGTGTGGGTCTTATTGTTATTATAGGGTTACTGGCTGTACTGTTCCCGGATGCAACCACCTTTAACTACTACGTAGGAGATACAACTGCCCTGACCAAAACCTTTTCACAGAATGGTTTAACCTTTAATTATCCCGATGACTGGCAGACTGCCACTTCCCAGGGGGATATTGTCAGTAGTGGATCGAGTGTGCAGTATCTGACCAGCCTGTACGGTTCAGATGGTCTCACCCTGCATGTTTCCATGGGAGATCTGGCGGCAGTAGGGGCGACCATGGCCCAGGCCAAGGAGGCCACCAAAACCAATATTCAGGGTGGTTCATCAGCCAAGCTATTGAGTGACACCCAGACCACGGTAAATGGACTAACCATGTACAAGATGGTATTCACACTTACTGATCCCACCAACAACCAGGAAAACAAGGTGTTAACTGCTATCACCGGTAAAGAAGGGCAGAAAGTTTACTACATGCAGTTCATTGCCGAAACCAGTGTCTTTGACAACAACCAGAAGTTGATGGACAGTATACTGAACAGTGTAAAAGTGAGTTAAGGGGTTTGGAAAAAAACACCCCTTATTTATTTATTTTTTTAATAATTTTTTTTGGTATCCAAATATTTCAAGGTTTTTAAGGTAAAATGGTCTTTTTCAATCCACCTTGACGTTGAAGGTTTCCTTTTTCTCCAGTTTGGGCATGGTCACGGTCAGGACACCGTTGTCGAATTTGGCGGTAACCTCGCCGAGTTTCACCTTGGCCGGGAGTATCAAGGTACGGGCTGCCGAGGCGTAACGCCTTTCCTTGCGGTGGTAAACCACTCCCTCTTCTTCCCCTTCCTCTTCGCTTTCCTTGGAGGACTCGGCACTTATCTCCAGGGTGTCCTCGGTGAGGTCGATCTGGATGTCCTCCCGCTTAACCCCGGGCAGGTCCGTCTTGACCACGATCTGGTTCTCGTCCTCCATAACATCCATGGCCGGTTTAAATGGTCGACTGGTGTATTCGGCAATGGCATTGTCCAGATCCACCTGTCTCTCCTTGATGGTCTGGAGCATGTTGTCTATAATCTCTTCTGCTTTTCCCTTTCTCTCATTCATGTAGGAATCCCCCTTTTATTTTATGAAAATTAAGGCCTTAAACTGAAAAAACAAGGTGAACATCACTGCATTTATTATGTTTTTAATGGTAATTATTTTTTAATGTGCAGTCCGGTGGGGGATCAGAAGGGGTTGAAGAACATTGTCTTTGAAGTAGGATATTTTAAAAATAACTTTCTTTATTTTAACAGTTCGTTAAATTTTGCAACGGTTATATCAGCGTCTTTAAGGATATTTCTTATTATTTTGGGATGCAAAGTTTTCCCGGAATGATAGGGGATGGTTATTCTTACACCATCTTTGTTTTTGTAGATTTTATGGCTTCCACTTTGTCTAACCATTAAAAAACCAGAGCGTTCAAGAACACGAATAACCTTATCAGCGGTTACTCGTGGGAGTTTTTCACTCATACCTCTACTTCCAAGGATGTTAGACTAACCAAATCGATTTCAGGTATCACTTCGCCCCTTTCTAGGCGTTCTTCCAGATGGAGTTTAATGGCATCTTTAATATTTGCCATAACCTCCTCATAGGTATCTCCCTGAGTGTAACATCCTTGAAGTTCCGGAGAAAAAGCGAAATATCCCTCTTTATCATGTTCTACAATGACCGAAACTTTATATTTTCGTTTCATTATGTACATCTTGTAACTCCTTGATTATAAAAATTTACTTCAAACAAAAATAGTAATAACTATTATATAAAAATTATGTGAATATTTTCACTCTTAATACCGGGTATTATGGGGTGAAAACACCCCATTCTAGCCAGGAAAAAAGGTATTTATAGGGACTATTCAACCCTAAATTAAAATTTCATCCCTTAATTCCAAATAGGAACCGGACTCCCTTGATTCTCCTCACCACTTCAATGGTGGCTATGGTGAATACGAAACTCAAGGCCATGGTGAGGATTACCTGTAGTGCAATCATACCCGGCATCCATCCAATAAGGTAGTAGGCAAACAGGTTGATCCATACTATGTGGAAGATGTAAATAGGGAAGGAAGCCGCAGACAGGTACAGGGTGATGGAGTTTTTAAATTCCAGGTAGTGTTTACCCATTCCCATGACACCCAGGACTCCCAGCCACAGGATAACGTTGGCGTAGAGTTGCATCAGGAACAGGGACAGGACCGAAGTTGTTGAGGTAGCGGCACTGGTAGCGTCTCCCGATGAACTCATGATAGATAAAGCTAACACCACATAGATAATGGTTAAAACCACAAAGGAGATGAAAAGTGGCCATCTTTTATCCTCCAACTTCTCCTGCACGCCGTCATCCGACAGTAAGAAGTAACCGGCCATGAAGAGTAATAAGAACTGCACTACACTTTTATCCGGGTATAAATTGAGGAAAAAACTACCGATGGTCAGGGGGATTATCAACAGTAATAGTTTAGGTACAGTTACCTTTTCCAGGGGTATTCTCCATTCTCCCTTTTTGTACTTCATGATAAAGGGCAGGGCCACCACCGAGACTATGAATAAGTATAACAGGAACCACAGGGGGCCTATAATTATTCCGTTGGCCAGGTACTCCAGGGGGTGGCTGAAAATAGATAGCCACAGGGAGAGGAAACTCCCGGTGTATCCGCTGTAAAGGAAGCCGAAGTAAACACTGAATGGTATTACCAGGATGGCACCAGCCGCTGCCGGGAGGAGGAGTTTGGTCACCCTCTCCTTAAGATATTCCGTGGATGTCCTTCTCTTTAGGGAGTAGTAGGTGGCGATCCCGGCCACAGTGAAGAGCAGTTGCATGAACCAGGGGGCAAAAGAGAGGAGGAAAGCATTGGCCACGGCGGAGTTAGCCACGTGGAAGTAGTAGGACCCGATACTGCTGTAGAGGAGCAAGGTATGATACGGGAACAATATTAAAATTACCAGCCATCGCAAATTATCAAGATAATATTTTCTCATTTAAAATTCTCCATTATTAACTAAAATCCATACCGACAATCATTACAAAACATTATTATCATTTCAAGAGATAATTAACATATTTCCCTGTTTTGAGAATGTTTACAGTTATTTTCATTCTTTAACCAGAGTAAGTGGGTTATAAATGTAGCATATTACCCCGAGTTATATAATATTTGCTATTTAATTCAAAAGAGAGATATATTTCAATTAACGTGCCAGGCTAAGTTCCACACATAATGGTTCAAGTTCCAGGGCAGCTCTTCCCAGTAAATTCATATCAAATGCTTCCGATTAAGTTCGAAAAAAAATAAAAAAAGGATGGATTTAGTTCCTTTTTGTTTGGATTAAACCACCCAAAACCATTAACACGGCCAGAACCATTAAATTAATAGGTAGTCCAGTTTCTTGCATTTTTATGGTTTTACTGGCGGCATTTACGGTGTTTGCGGGGTCATTGCTGTTGTTGCTGGTGGGATCATCCTGGGGAGAGTATGGACTCCTAATGGCCAGAAGACTGTAAACCTGTCCTAAGAGGCCATCAGTAACAATACCCACATACAGTGCTCCACTGGCTCCGATTACAGGGGCAGTCGTGGTTTGCACTGGTAAAGACCATTTGAGGGTTCCATCACGGTTTAAAGCGTATAATGTGTCGGGCACTGTATCTTCACCAAAGTAGATGGTTCCGTCGTTGCCAATAACCGGGTTGAAGTTCAAAGGATAGTCAGTGGTATAATTCCATTTCTGTGTACCATCCTGCCCTATTGCGTAAAGTATTCCAGTTCTACTGTTTTCTTTTTCGTACCATCCAGTTAGATATAGGGTTCCATCACTGGCAAGGGCTAATCCTCTTATCAGGGTGTGTAGATAGTTGCTGGTCCATTTTTCGCTTCCATCAGGATTGAAGGCATAGCCGACAGTGGTATGGTCCACGTAGTTATAGTACTGAGGGGTGATGAAGATAGTTCCATCATTTGCTACCACTGGTGATATACGGAGATTAGTGTAATAAGATGGGTTAGGGTTAATGATTTTTTGCCATTTTAGAGTACCATTGGGATCAAATGCATATAACCTACTAGTAATTGTGTAGTATGCTACTTCTGCGGTAAAGTAGATGGTTCCATCAGGACCAATTGCAGGAGCCCCATAGGAATAACTGTTACCCTGGTCGGGGATGTCATATCTCCATTTTAGGGTACCGTTAGGATTAATTGCATAGAATACACCATACATCCCGGTAACACTACCCTTAAGTCCCTGATAATATCCGGCAGTGTATATGGTCCCATCGCTTCCTATTGCGGGAGAAGTGCATCCATCTATACCTCCGTTGGTGTAGATCCATTTGAAGGTTCCATTGGGATTTAACGCCAGTATGAAACCGAAATATTGAGGATCATCACTGATATAATAACCAGGGACATATATGGTTCCATCCTGGCTTACGGCTGGTGTTCCAGAAATGCGGTTGAATGATCTGTAGGGAATAGTGTAGTTCCATTTTAAACTGCCGTCGGGGTTTATGGCTCTTAGATCATCCTTGTATCTCATATGTACTGGAAGGTAAATGGTTCCATCGGGGCCAACAGCTGGAGTTATACTGATCGTTTCACTGGAGTTTAAGGTGTAATTCCATTGGGTTTGATTGGTCTGTGGGCCAGTATAGGTAGATTGTCCGGTGTTCTGGTTGTCACCCTGATATTTAGGGGACTCGGAACTTGCCAGACTATCATCAGCCATTACCGGGGAAATAGATAGTACTAACATAAGCCCAGCGATAACCAGTAATAATTTTAGGGATATTTTCGTTTTTTCCAAGTATTTTCACCTCCTTTATGCTGTATTCCCTTTCATAATTTTCTTTATTGTATCAATAATAGTGATACATGTCATTATTCTACAAACTAAGATATATACGTAGTAAACGGAAATAAACTTCCTTCAGACCAATCTAGTTAAAATGTATATTTTAAAAAAAAGAGGGTGTCGTGTTTTTTTAAGTGGTTTTAAGGATGGATATTGGGTCTTGTAAAAAAAGTAATAAGGGAATACAAATGGGTTATTTAGCTTTTTCTTTGGAAGATAAATCATCCTATGATTTCAAGGCAGAACTATTGCATCTATTAAAATAGTAACTAGATTAGTAGCTGGTGAAAAAAATAAAAAAAGAATTAATTAAGAAATGTCCTTAATTTAAAATGTAAATAGAGTAGTTCAGGTAGGTAGCTATAGTCACCCATATAAGGTAGGGTAAAAGAATCAGACCAGCCCACTTGGAAATCCGGTAGAATACAATAACGTTAGCTATTATGGCTAGCCACATCAGTATTATGATTACCAGGCCGCCCAGGATAGAATGGAGTCCGAAGAATACCAGGGACCATAACAGGTTCAGTCCCAGCTGAACTGCAAAGACCACTATGGCGATTTTAGCTTCTTTAGTTTCCAGGCCTTTCCTCCATACCATGAAGAGGGACGTGCCTATCAGGATATAAAGAATAGTCCAGACCACTCCAAAAAGCCAGTTTGGTGGTGCCCAGCTTGGTTTAATTACATTCACATACCAGAGGGGAATTTGGGGATAGGTTGCTGCACTACCAATACCACCGACAATAAAAACAATAATTAACGCTATAAGCAGTCTCGGGATTTCGTTTAGTTTAAAACCTTCCATTTTTTTATACCTCCCTTAACCTCCTTAGTTATTAATTGTTTTTTTAAATATTAAATGGTAGTGTTGATATTGATTGAGTTATTCAGCTTCTCTTCGGTAGATAAATCCCTCCTAATATCAATAGGAAACCAATTATAACTGGTGCAATTGGTAATCCCGTATTTTGAAGTGGAATGGTAACTGCATTAACCAATCCATCGTTTGGAGTTATATGAACACTTAATACTCCAGTACTAGTCAATGGATTGTAGGTTAAGGAGTTAACTGTAACCATATTAGTGAAACTACCCAATTGACTGGCAATGGCATTGATAATAAGGATAGCTGTCTGGTTATAGGGGAGACCACCTATATTCCACAATCCACTGGCAGGGTCATAAGTTCCGAAACTAGCCCAGTAAGAAATAAACGAAAGTCCAGGGGGAAGCTTGTCATAAACTGTGACACCTGAAACAGTGTCCGGGCCCTGATTAAATAGTTTAATGGTTAACTTGATTGGATCACCCAATTTTGGGTTATCATTATCAGATTCTTGTGATAAAACCAGGCCAGCAGCACTTACAGTGAAGGCCTTTAAACATACGCTGGCATTAGTTACAAATCCGGCCATATCCAGCCAGGTTACACCATCACTACTTATGAATCCTTCCCCGAAACTAGCATTGGCCCTGCTTGAATAATTACCGAGGGGATATTCATATGCCACGGGACTAAGAATACCAGGGGACGTGATTTTTACCACAACACTAAAGATTTGTCCTAAATTAAGGGGTATGTAACTATCAAAGGGAATGGTTTTATACCCGGGAGTATCTATCACTCCGTTTTTCCAGTAAGCCAGAACTCCACTTTTGGGGTCGCCATTTTCAGGGTTTAAATAAATTGAAACATTATAGGTGGAATTGGGGGCTAGTGAGTAGAAACTGGCGGCTTTCAATGGATTGGTGGTGTTGGCAGTGAAGACATTGGAGAACCAGGCTGTTTGACAGGTAAAACCAGTCATGTTAACCAAACCATAAGGGTCATACTGGTAAACCTGGTTGTAGTTGGTGGTATTTTCAATGTTACTAAAGGCACAACCTCCTTGAGTTGCCAGTCTGGTGTCATAATAGGACATATAGAAGTACCCACCATCTCCCCAACCAGTTCCCCAGCTATTTCTTACTATGAAAGCCCCATCACCAGGGGGTGGAGTTAGGAAATTGTTCCGGTCATAATTATCATCCCAGCCCACCAGACAGATGTCATGGTTTATGGGTGCTGCAGGTTCATCACAATAATAAGCAGCTGAGCTATCATTATAAAAGTCACTGTAAACGGCCATTTGAGTTACCACAGCCCCATACTTCATAATGGCCAGTTTATACTGCGCATTATCTGAGGAATTTACCCGGGGAGGTATGATAACGTTACCCTGAACATGTTTAACTGGGGTGAGTCCGGATGGTGAGTAATCACTGGTGGTGTTATATGGGTCACCTACGGCTAAAACTGGACCAGAATAACGGGCTAAATATGCTAATACGGCTAACCAGTCCCCTCCTCCAGTGAATGTCCGGTCGAAACCTTCGGGGTAACTGTAGCTCAGGATGTTTTTAACATTGTTTTCTGAGAAATTCCAGCTTTCATATGGTAGTAAAGATGATTCCAGTGATCCTAATGTGGAGAAAACCCAGCAGGTTCCCAGGGGGTTTTGATCCTTTATCGGGGTCAGCCTGCCCAGAAGACGGAGGTCATAGTAGGAGGGGAGGTTCTCCAACTCCTCAGGGGAAAAAATCAATACACCTTTTAAATATTCGAATTTAATGGGATTGGAAAAATCATTATTGTCATCTGCACCTAGTGATGAATCTTCAAGGGCGTTGATACCTGTGGATGTATAATTAGAACTGTTATTAGTAGAGATAGAACTGTTATTAGTAAAATTATATTCAAAAGAAGTGTTAGAATGAGTTAGATTATTATCTTGACCAAAAGAAAATCCAGATGATGCAAAAACAAGTAAAAAAACCAAGGATACTATTTTTATTTTGTTAAACATTCATTTCTCCAAATTTGGCTTGTATATTAATATAAGTTAGTGATAACAATATTAAGCGTTTATCACTATATAAAATTTTTTAATGAAAAAAATCATATATTGAATTAACGAGCAAAGTTAAGCTCTACCCAACTAGGTTCTAATTACAGGGCTACTTTCCCTAGTAAATTCAATTTAAAAAAGGATTAGAACGTGATAGGATCAAATTAAAATGTTTTATAGTTGCCATTAAAAAATTTCAGGATAAACATGGGGGTAATTTCCTAAATACGCTGTTTTTGAAGAGCTATCCGAGTACAATTTTAATGAGGATGAAGACCATCTAAAAATTAGGAGATGAGGATGTGACATACGTGGATGATGTATTAAAAGAGCTTGAAAGAAAAAATCCTTATGAACCAGAGTTCATTCAGACTGCAACTGAGATTTTAAGATGTCTTAATGTAGTGTTTGAGAGGCATCCTGAATTTCAGGAAGCAAAGATTCTAGAAAGATTTTTAGAACCGGAAAGAGTGGTGATGTTTAGAGTACCATGGGTTGATGATAATGGTGAAGTACAGGTGAATCGAGGTTTTCGTGTTCAGTTCAACAGTGCACTTGGCCCCTATAAGGGAGGGCTTCGTTTTCATGAGTCAGTTAATTTATCGGTTCTTAAATTATTAGGATTAGAACAGATTTTGAAAAACAGTCTAACCGGTATGTCAATTGGCGGTGCAAAGGGTGGAAGTGATTTCAATCCAAAAGGCAGATCCGATGCTGAGGTAATGAGATTCTGCCAGAGTTTCATGACTGAACTAAAGAATTACATAGGGCCGGATATTGATGTCCCTGCGGGGGATATTGGTGTTGGTCTAAGAGAAGTAGGGTATATGTT
>NPID01002881.1_pt1 | contig 86169 bp, 90 predicted proteins | sample 8637491 | NCBI WGS metagenome assembly NPID01 (sample SAMN07420843, study PRJNA396082) | bioreactor metagenome | isolation source: sample BA6 brine-fed electro-methanogenic bioreactor BA | place: Japan: Kochi | collected 2016-06-14 | reverse complement strand
AAGTGCCAAAGTCCAGGGGGCGAGGCATGCCTCGCCCCTACGGATCCGCCCTCACTGGCGAAATATCAGCGCCAGTCCGGGTCCTGGGCGTTGGTGGCCAGCAGAGTCTGCAGACTGCCGTCGGCCAGCATGCGCTGGATGCTGGCGCTGCCCCCGTTGACGTAGTGGTACGCCAGGAACACCCCGTCCGGCGACCAGACCGGGGCGCGGTCGTCCAGGCTGGGGGCGCTGAGCACCCGCGCCTGCCCGGAGCCATCCGCGTTCATCACGTAAATCTCAAAGCTGCCGGTGCCGTCCCGGTTACTGGCGAAGGCGATCCGCGCCCCGTCCGGCGACCACGCCGGCTCGATGTTGCTGCCCTCGCTGGTCAGGGCGGTGGCGCTGCCCGCGGGCGTCGAGGGCCGGCGGTAGAGCTGCGTGTTCCCGCCCCCGGCGGGCTGCCGCGCGAAGACCAGGTTCGCGCTGTCCGGCGACCAGGCCGGGCTGCGATCCACGTCGAAGGTGCTGGTCAGCCGATCGGCCCCGCCCCCGATGCTCGCCACCCGGAAGATGTCGTAGTCACCGTTCCGGTCGCTGGCGAAGGCGATATAGTTGCCATTCGGCGACCAGGCCGGCTCCACGTCGCTGCTGCCCGAATTGGTGAGGTTGGTGGCGCCCGCCAGCGGCCCGCCTGCCGGCATGGTGTAGATGTCGTAGTCGCCGTCCGCGTTGGAGGCGAACGCGATCTGGCTGCGGTCCGGGCTGAAGGACGGCCACTGTTCATCCGAGCCAGGCGCCTGCGACACGTTCGTGATCCCGGTGCCGTCCGGGTTCATGGTGTAAATCTCCCAGTCACCGGTGGCATTCGAGGCGAAGACGATCTGGCCGGTGGGAGTGGGTGCGCCCACGTTAAGCGTGATCGTGGCGCTGGCGATGGCCGGAGCGCTGTCCGTCACCTGCCAGGTGAAGGAGGTCGAGCCGATGAAGCCGGTCGGCGGGGTGTAGTAGTAGCGCAGCGGATCGCCCCCATCCGGCGTCAGCGTGCCGTTCGGCCCGGAGGTGATCGCGGTCACGTAGGGTGGCACGCCGTTCTGAACTTCGAGCGTGATCGCGTGATCCACCGCATTAAACGGCACGGTCACCGTGCGGCTGATCGCCGTGATCGCGCCGACCGCGATACGCACCACCGCCACATCCGCCAGCCCGTTGAAGTCCGTCACCAGGTAGGTGAAGGTATCATCCCCCACAAAACCGGCATTGGGCCGGTATTCCACCGTTTGCTGGTCGATGATCGTCAGCGTGCCATTGGCGGGGTTGCTGTTGATCAGGAAGGTGTAGGGCGGCGTGCCGTTCACCGCGGCCAGCGTGACCGTGATCGGCGTCTGGTACGGGGTGGAGAGGTTAAGGTCCTGCCCGCGGAAGGCCAGCGGGTTTGTCCCGCCGGACTGCGCCAGCGCGGTGGCGGTGAGCGCATTGGTGGCCGCCGCGGCCGCGGTGGCGTTCAGGGCGTTCACATCGCACTCGGCGATGTTCAGGGTCTGGGGATCGCTGGTCGTCCACTTGCCCCAGTTATCAGCCATGGAAAGCCAGTAAGCCACCTGCCCCGGCTGGTCAAACGGGCCAAGCTCCGCCGTGTACAGGTTTTCCCCGGCGTGATACATATCCACGACCTGCCCATCCCCGCCGTTGTAGACGTAGTTCAGGCGCAGCGTATACAGCCCGACGCTCGAATCGATGTTGGCCGTCAGCGTGGTGCTGGTGGGGACACAGCGCGAATCACGCGGCGTGACCAGGCCCGGCACGTCCGGCGCAACCGCCATCACAACCGGCGCGGGCTGGTCCTGGGTGGGCGTCCAGGTGGGCGGCTTGGTCGGCGTGAAGGTGTTGCTGGGGGTGTAGGTCAGGGAGGGGGTGAAGGTCAGGCTGGGCGTGAACGTCATCGAGGGCGTGTAGGTTCCCACGATGATATACGGGGTCCAGGTCGCGGTCGCGGTGTGCGTGATCGAAGGCGTCACGGTCAGCGTGGCGGTGATCGCCGGGGTATCGGAAATCAGCACCGGGACATCGGGTTCGGTCGCCGTGGGCAGCACCGCTACCTCTGGCACATCAGGCGCGAGGATCGGCTGGCAGGCCGCCATCAGCAGGGCCAGCACGAGCAAAAGAGACCACCGGTGTGTCAACGCTTGAGCCTTCATGCGCTCACCTTCCACAGGATACCGACCGCGATTATCGTCATGATACCACAACTGCCATTTCCTGCCGGGGATGACTCGCGTCCTGCGCGATCAGGGCGCCGGAACCTACGGCTCCAGCGTGCCTTCTGCCAGCGTAAGTTCATACTCGCCCAGCGACATATGCCCCCAGGCGCGCGCCACGATCACGTACAGGCCGTCCGCGGGCAGCGTGAAGCCGCTGATCAGGCTGTTCTGCCCGCCGCCGTCATCATCGCTGTGGGCCAGCGCGCTGCCATCCGCCGCCAGCAGCTCCAGCAGCGGGTCCAGCGCGGAGCCGCGCGCGGCATCCATCCGGGCGCTGATCACCTGCCCGGCCTGGCCCTCAAACACCCAGCGGTCCACCTGCCCGGCGACAAACAGCTCCGCCTGCACCGTCTCCCCGATCGCCAGCGGCGCGCTGCCATCGAGCGTGGCGCTGCGGCGGCTGTGCGCCTCCAGCGTGTACTCGCCCGCGCCGCGGTTGCCATACGTGCGCGCCACCAGGGTATACACGCCCGGCAGCGTCAGGCGCACGTCGGTCAGCGCGGCCTCCGGCTGGCCGGGGGCCACGTCGTCGTTGAAGGCCAGCAGCGCCCCGGCCGGGTCATACAGCACCAGCACCGGGTCAAGGGCCTCGCCCGCCATGCGGATGGTCACCAGGTCTTCGCCCTCGCTGCGAAAGGTGTAGGTGTGGGTCTGGCCGCGGGCCAGCCGCGCCTGCAGCGGGGCATCAAAAGGCAGCTCCCCCCCCTGGGCCAGAGCGCCGGTCGCCGCCAGCGCCAGCAGGCCCATCACCAGCCAGCGGGGGATAGGCCGCCCGATCGATCGGTCACCCATCACGGTCAATCCTCCCGGAACAGCAGCAGGCGGTACGGCCCGTAGCTGTTGGAGCGAAAACTGGAGGCCACAATGGTATACGTGCCATCGGCAGGCAGCCGCACGCGGTTGATCCGCGCGTCGAGCGAGCCGGTGCCGGGCGCGTCATCATTGTTGGCCAGCTGGGCGCCGTTGGCATCCAGCAATTGCAGGTAGGCATCCAGCCCGACCCCCTTCATCATGATCGTCACCACATCGCCTGCCCGGCCCTCAAACGTCCACACGTCCTCCTGGCCGGAGAAGGTGAGCGCCCCGCTGAGGCCCTGCCCGTAGCTGATCTCGCCGCCGGTGGTGGTGCTGGCTTCCACCCGGTTCACCTGGAAGGCATACGGCACAAAGCGGCTTTCCACCGCCCGCACCCTGAAGACATAATCCCCACGCATGCGCAGGAACAGGCTGGGCAGGTATACCACCGGGGCAGCGTTGGCGTAGGACACCAGCTGCTGCGTCCCGGCAACCGGCTCGGTCAGCTCCAGGTACAGGTTAAAGCTGGGGTCTTCCACCTCCAGCAGCAGCTCGATCACCATCGGCTGGTCAACCTGGAGGATGAACACATCCCCGCCGGTGTTGGGGCGCAGCTCGCCCGCCAGCCGTTCGCCCAGCAGGATGATCTGGTCGAAGGGCGTGGGGGATGGCCCCGGCGTGGGCGGCGGCAGGGTGGGCGTGGGCGGAAGCCCTTCGCGCAGCACCAGGTTATAGATGCCAGTGGCGCTGCTGGCGCCGCTGGCCCGGATCGTGTACGTGCCGCTGGCGGGCAGCAGCACATCCTGCAGGCGCGCATCCAGCCTGCTGCCGCTGTCATCATCGCTGTACAGCACGCGGCCCTCCGGCCCCACCAGCTCCAGGAAGGGATCCAGCATGGCGGCGATGCCGGTTGTCTCCATCCGGATGGTGACAAATTCCCCTGCGCGGGCGGTGAACGTCCACTCATCCACCTGCTCGGCGCTGTTGATCGCCCCGGAGCGGGTTTCGCCCACGCTGATCGGCCCCCCGCCGGGTTCGGGAGTCGGGGTGGGGGTGGCGGTGGGGATCGGCGTGCCGAGGAGCATACTGATGGCGTAGCTGCCCAGGCTGGCGCGGTTGAACCCGGCGGCGAGGATGGTGTACTCCCCGGACTGAGGCAGCACGTAGTTGGCGATCAGGCTGTCCACCCCGGCGCCGCCGTCGTCATTCGTGATCAGCAGCGCGCCATCCGGGCCGTACAGCTCCAGGTAGCTGTCCAGCGCGCCGCCGGTCGCGGCCTGCATGTCAATCGTCACGGCCTGCCCGGCCTCGGCGGAAAAGGTGTAGCGGTGTTCCTCCCCGGTCTGGCGGATGGCATTCCCCAGCAGCGCCTCCGGCGTGATAACCAGCGTGGCCGTGCCCAGGATCGGCGTGCCGGGCGGGGCGGGATCGGTTGGCGCGAAGGCGGTCCCCGCCACGTCCAGCGGGACCACCCCACAGCCGGCAACCAGCCATGCCGCCAGCCCGATCATCATCGCCAGTCCGAATTTCCGCGCCATAAGTGACCTCAGCTCAATAAATACCACCCGCACACCGCGCTTGATTCTGGCACGACTCGGCCGGAAAGCCAACTCCTGCCCCCTCCACGCCGACGGCGGCCCTTGCGGCCAGTTGCTTTAAGACCGGGCGCAAACAGGCTATCATACAGGCATGGACATCACCACACCCGACCCCCAACTCAACGCCGTGATCGCCGCCGGGCTGAAAGACACCGCCCCCGCCATTGCGCTGGCCGTTTACCGGCGCGGCGAGCTGATCCTGGACGCCGCCTGGGGTGCGCTGGATGCCGAGCATCCCACCCGCCCCGACACGCTGTTCGACCTCGCCTCCGTGACCAAGCTCTACACCGTCACCGCGTTCCTGACCCAGGTGGCGGAGGGCCGCGCCGGACTGCACATGCCCGTCGTCACGGTCATCCCGGAGTTCCGCAGGCACGGCCCGCGCCCGCTGGATGGCGGGCAGAACCCGCACACGCTGGAAATGCTGCCGGCGGAAGATGCCAGCGGCGCGCGGGTTGACCCCGGCACGGTGACGTTTTTCCACCTGCTGACCCATACCGGCGGGCTGGCCCCCTGGCGCGACCTGTTCCTGAACATCGGGCCGCCCCCACCTCCGCCGCCCCGGCCGGACCCGCTGTCGCACGCTGCCCGGCTGACGAAGGCGCTCGATCTGATCGCGGGCTACCCCTTTGTGGACCGGCCCGGTGGCGGCGTGCATTACAGCGACCTGGGCCTGATCCTGCTGGGGGAGGCCGTACGGCGGCTGGACGGCGCGGACACGCTGGCCGACGCGATCGCCGCGCGCGTCACCGGCCCGCTGGGGCTGGCGAACACCGGCTTCCTCCCCGCGGAATCGGCAAGCTGCGCCCCCACCGAAAACGACGAGCGCTGGCGCGGGCGGCGCTGCCGGGGCGAGGTGCATGACGAGAACGCCGCCGCCCTGGGCGGGATCGCGGGCCATGCCGGGCTGTTCGGCCCCGCGGCGGAGGTGGCGCGGCTGGGCCAGGGCTGGCTGGACGCGCTGGCGGGCCGCGCCGAGAGCTGGCTGCCGCGCCGCAGCGCGCAGGAGGCCACGCGGCCCCACGCGGAGGATCGCGGGCTGGGCTGGGTGACGAAAAGCGCGGAGGGCTATTCGACCGGCGGGACGCGCTTCAGCCCCGGCAGCTTCGGGCATACCGGCTTCACCGGCACCGCGCTGTGGGTGGACCCGGCGCGGGAGGTTTCCGCCGCGCTGCTGACCAACCGCGTCTGGCACGGGCGGGACGCGGAGGCAATCATGGCCTTCCGCCCGCGCGTGTTCGACGCCCTGTGCGCGTGGCTGGATGGCAACCTCAGCCCGGAGGCGTAAGCATGAGCAGCGCCAATGCCGCCCTTCTGGAGGCCTTCAACGCCGCGTTCAACCGGCATGACGTGGCCGGCATGATGGCGCTGTGCAGCGCCGACTGTGTGTTCGAGAACACCGCCCCCGCGCCGGATGGGACGCGCTATACCGGCCAGGCGGCGGTCAGGGCATTCTGGCTGGCGTTTTTTGCCGCCTCCCCCCACGCTCACATCGAAATTGAGGAGCAGGTCGTGCTGGGCGATCGGGGGATGCAGCGCTGGGTGTACACGTGGATGGACCCGGCGGGCCGCGCCGGGCATGTGCGCGGCGTGGATATCTTCCGGTTTGACCGGGGGAAAATCACAGAGAAGCTCTCCTACGTGAAGGGCTGATCGCCGCCAATTCGTAACCGTAATCCTGTTTCAGCAAGGAAGGTTCTGATGAGATACCGCATTATGGGCAAAACCGGCCTGCGCACCTCGGTGGTGGGCGTGGGAACCTGGCAGTTCGGCGGGGAGTGGGGCCGCTCCTACACCCAGGCCGAAGCCGACGCGATCCTCAGCCGGGCGAAGGCGCGCGGCATCAACCTGATCGACACCGCCGAGTGTTACGGCGACCACGTTTCCGAGCGGCTGGTGGGCGAATACCTGCGGCGCGATAACCGCGAGGACTGGATCGTGGCCACCAAGTTCGGCCACCGCTTCACCGCCAATTTTACCCGCGATGAGCTGTGGAGCGCCGACGATGTGCGCCAGCAGCTTGAGGACTCCCTGCACGCGCTGAATACCGATTACATCGACCTGTACCAGTTCCACAGCGGCGACGATGCCGCCTTCGATAACGACGCGCTGTGGACGATGCTCAACAGGCAGGTGGAGGCGGGCAAGATCCGTCACCTGGGCATCTCGATCAGCAGCCAGGGCGACCGCAGCCACCAGGTACAGCAGGCGACAGCCGTTGGCGCGGGCGCGATCCAGGTCGTGTATAACCGGCTGGAACGCGAGCCGGAAGCCGAAATCCTGCCGCTGTGCATCGAGCAGAACCTGGGTGTGCTGGCCCGCGTCCCGCTGGCGAGCGGCTTCCTCAGCGGCAAGTACCGCCCCGGCGCGCAATTCACGAACAAGGACGACGTGCGCTCCCTGCGTGACCAGGAGAAGATCGCGGCCCAGCTGCGCGAGGTGGAGGCGATCCAGCGCGACGAAGTGCCGGAGGGCGTGCCGATGGCCGCCTGGGCGCTGGCGTGGTGCCTGCAGCACCCGGCGGTGAGCTGCGTGATTCCCGGCTGCAAGACCCCGGAACAGGTGGACGCCAACGCGGACGCCGCCCTGCTTGACCTTGTGCGCCCTGACCACCCGCAGGCCGGTTAAGCGCCTGCCCGAAGGAGACTTCTATGCGTATCATCGGCCTGATGTCCGGCACATCCGCGGACGCGATTGACGCCGCCCTGTGCGAGATCACGGGCGCGCCGCCCGGTTTTGCGGGCGCGCCGCCCGGCATTGAGGCGCGGATCATCGCCGCGCGCACGCACGCCTACCCGCCCGGCATGCAGGATGCGATCCTGCGCCAGATCCGACCCGAACAGAGCCGCGTGGACGCGCTGTGCGACCTCAACACCGCGCTGGGCGAGCAGTTCGCGGCGGCGGCCCTGGCCCTGCTGGCGGAAAACGGCCTGGCCCCCGCCGATGTCGACCTGATCGGCTCCCACGGGCAGACGGTCTGGCACGCCGTGGAGCCGGACGGGCGCGTGACCTCCACCCTCCAGGTCACGGAAGCCAGCGTCATCGCGGAGCGCACCGGCATCACGACGATCAGCAACTTCCGGGCGCGGGACGTGGCAGCCGGGGGCCAGGGCGCGCCGCTGACCAGCTACGCGGACTGGCTGCTGCTGCGCCACCCCGAGCACTGGCGCGCGGTGCAGAACCTGGGCGGCATCGCCAACGTGACCTTCCTGCCGCCGCTGGCCGATACCGCATCCGATCCGCTCAGCTTCGATACCGGCCCGGCCAACTGCCTGGTGGATGGGCTGGTGGAGCTGCTCACGGCGGGTGCGCAGCACTACGACGCGAACGGCGCGCTGGCCGCCGCCGGGGCGGTGGATGAAGCCTGGCTGGGCGAACTGCTGACGCTGCCCTACTACGCGCGCCGGCCACCCAAGACAACCGGGCGCGAGCTGTTCAGCCCGGCGATGGCGGAGGCCCTGCTGGCGGAAGGCCGCGCACGAAACCTGCCGGATGCCGACATCGTGGCGACGGTCACGGCCCTCACGGCGGCCAGCGTGGCGGAAGCCTACCGCCGCTTCGCGCCCGCGCCGGTGGCGGAGGTGATCGTGGGCGGCGGCGGGCGGCGCAATCCGACCCTGATGGGCATGCTCCGGGCGCGGCTGGGCGGTATCCCGGTGCGCACGCATGAGGACATCGGGCTGGACAGCGACAACAAAGAAGCGCTGGTCTTTGCCCTGCTGGCGCACGAAACCTGGCATGCGCGCCCCGGCAATCACCCGGCGCTCACCGGGGCCGATCACCCGGTGGTAATGGGCCAGATCACGCCCGGCGCGAATTACGTCGCGCTGGCGCGGCGCACCTGGGGCGGCGGGTAAGATCGCCGGGGCGAATACACCGGCCTGTCACCATCCGCTATAATGGACACAGACTGTTGGGTAGTAGTAGGCAGGATCGCCTTCACAGGATGGGGATGATGACAACGTTCAGGGCCGCAGGCACAGCCATCAGCCAGCAGCACGCCACGCTGACCGACCGCATCTATGCCCGGCAGCGTCAGCGCCAGCCGGAGCTTGAGACGCTGTACGACGCTGAGGCGCATGAGAAATCCCGGCGGGATACGGGTTATCATCTGTCCTACCTGGCGGAGGCGCTTCTGGCTGCCCGCCCGGCCCTGTTCCTGGATTACATCATCTGGGCGCGCAGCATGCTCCAGGAATATCACGTCCCGATCGCGTATTTCAGGGCCAACCTGGAATGCATGCAGCAGATCCTGCACGAACGCCTGCCGGCAGAACATCACCCCGCGGTGGATGAAGTCCTCACGGCGGCCATCGCCCGGCTTGACCGGGAAGATCCGCCCACGCCCTCATTCATCGACCCCGGCGCGACCCACGGGGCGCTGGCGCAGGCTTACCTGGCCGCGCTGCTGGCCGGGGACCGGCGGCAGGCCACCCGCGTGATCATGGATGCAGTCGCGGCGGGGGTTGCCATCCGCGCCATTTACATGCACGTGTTCCAGCCGGCCCAGTACGAGATCGGGCGGCTGTGGCAGCTCAACCAGATCAGCGTGGCCCATGAGCATTTCGCCACCGCCGCCACGCAGATGATCATCTCCCAGCTCTACCCCCACATTTTTGAGATGCCCCGGAATAATCGCCGCCTTGTGGCCGCCAGCATCAGCGACGAGCTGCATGAACTGGGCATCCGCATGGTGGCCGACTTCTTTGAGATGGACGGCTGGGACACGCACTACCTGGGCGCCAACACCCCAACCGCCAGCCTCATCCGCCTGCTGGAAGAAACCGGGGCGGAGCTGCTGGCGATCTCAGCGACAATGACCCTGCATGTCAGCCAGGTGACCCGCACGATCAAGCAGATTCGGGCCGCCAGCCCGGTCAGGATCATGGTGGGCGGCTACCCCTTCAATATTGCCCCCGACCTGTGGCAGGAGGTTGGCGCGGATGGCTATGCGCCCAACGCGGCTGAAGCCCTGAGGGTTGCGGCCAGACTGGTGGGATAGGTGATGATCAGTGCAGAAGCGGGCTTTGTCGTCCTGTGTGATCCCAGCGGCCTCACGCGGCAAGTGCTGGTCGACCACACCGGCATGCTGGAGGCGCTTACGCCAGGGCAGCCGCTGGCCCTGATCTACGACTCGCAGAACGTGGAAAAGGCGCTGCAGTTCCTGCAGGCCATCCGCCAGAATCACGTCGCGTTTGGCTGGGAGCTGGATGTCCGGCACGCTGATCAGATTATCACCCTGTTTTTTGCCGGGGCGCTGTACGATGACACCCTGCTGGTGATCGGGGCGCCAGCGCAGAGCCGGGTCGTGCTGAGCCTCTACGACGAGATCATGCGCATCAGCCACGAGCAGAACAACCAGCTGCGCGCGCTGCTGAAGGCGACCGCCCTGGAACAGCGCGACAGCGCCGGGCGGGAAGCTGCCCGCGAAACATCGCTTTATGAGGAATTCACGCAGATCAACAACCAGCTGGTGAACACCCAGCGCGAGCTGGCCAAGCGTAACACCCAGCTCCAGGCCGAATACGAGCGCCAGCGCATTATCTCCGAGATGGTCTCGGACTATGCCTTCGCGCTCTGGGTGGAGCAGGATGGCACGCTGCACCTGGAATGGATCACGGAGGCTTATGCCCGCATCACGGGCTACAGCATCGAGGCGCTGCGGGCGAACCCGGCTGGCTGGCCCGCCCTGCTGTATCCCGGCGCGGAATCAGCCGCCCGGCTGCACCTGGAAACCTGCCTGGCCGGCCACGCCGACCAGCAAATGCTGCACATCATCACGCGGGAGGGCGAGCAGCGCCACCTGCGCGTAAGCTGCCAGCCAATTCGGGACGAACAAAGCGGCCGCGTTTCGCGGGTGTATGGCGCGGCACGGGACATTACCGAGAGCGTCCGGGCGGAGCAGCAGGCCCGCGCCCTGGAGCTGGAACGGGAGCGTTCCGCGATTCTGGCCGATTTCATCCAGGGCGCGCTGCACGAATTCCACACCCCGCTGACAATCATTAAAACCCAGCTGTACCTCCTGAACCGCACCACCGCCGATGCCAGACAGCACAAAGCGCTCCATCAGCTTGAAAGCCAGGCGGACGCCATCCAGGGCCTGGTGAACGCGCTGGCAACGATGGCCCGCCTGGACCAGTCCGACACCGCGGCGGAGCCGGGGGTGATCGAGCCGGGCGCGCTGGCCAGCGAGGTCCACCAGATGCACGCGGGCGAAGCGGCCAGCAAGGCGCTCAGCCTGTCGCTCACGCTGGGTCCGGATCTGCCGCCGATTTATGCCAGCGCGCGCGACCTGCATCTGGCGCTGGAAGCCGTCCTGGACAACGCGCTCCGCTATACGCCGCCGGGTGGCACGATTCACCTGGACGTGGCGCGCCAGGATGCAGATGTGGCCTTCACGGTGCGCGACACCGGGATCGGCATCGCGGCGGACGACCTGCCCCACATCTTCGAGCGCTTCTGGCGGGCCGACAAAGCCCGCACCGGGCGCGGCTTTGGGCTGGGCCTGCCCATCGCTCGCAAGATCGTGGAGAACCACCACGGGCGGATCGAAGTTCAGAGCGCGCCCGGCGCGGGCAGTACCTTCCGCCTTGTCCTGCCCGTTCATTTCATCACCCCGCCGCCCTCCCAGGGGATATAATCAGGACCATCGGCCTGACTGCAGCCGTATATTAGGGGGGGGAAAACTCATGAGCGCCACAATCTTCATTCTGGGCGGGTATGGCAATACCGGCCTGCCAACCGCCGAGCTGCTGCTGCGCTTCTCCGAGGCGCGGGTCGTGCTGGCCGGGCGGGACCTGCCGCGCGCGCAGGCTGCCGCCGACCGGCTCAGCCAGGCGCATGGAACCGACCGGGTGAGCGCCGCCGCCGCCGACGCCAGCCAGCCGGAAGCGCTGCAGGCCGCGTTCAGGGCAGCGCAGGCGGATGTTGTGGTGGTGGCGTCCAGCACCGCGCAGTTCACGGCCAACATCGCCGGCGCCGCGCTGAGGGCCGGGGCGGACTATCTGGACGTGCAGATTTCCAGCGAGAAACTCGAAACGCTGCGCGCGCTGGAGCCGCAAATCCGCACTGCCGGGCGCTGCTTCATCACCGACGGCGGCTTTCATCCTGGCCTGCCCGCCGCGATGGTGCGCTATGCCGCCGCCCGCTTCGACCGCCTGCACACCGCCAACGTCAGCAGCGTGATCAAGCTCGACTGGTCGGCCCTGGACTTCTCCCCGGCGACGATAGACGAAATCCTGGACTTCCTCAGCGACTTCGACATGACGTACCTGGAGGATGGGCGCTGGCGCAGGGCGAGCCTGTGGGCCACCCGCTATGCGCAGTTCGACCCGCCCTTTGGCCGCCAGTACGCCATGCCCATGATGCTGGAGGAGATGCGCAGCCTGCCGGGCAGCATCCCCGGCCTGCAGAACACGGGTTTTTTCGTGGGCGGCTTTAACCCGTTTGTGGACTATATCGGGATGCCGATCATGCTCGCGGCGAACATGATCGCGCCGGGGCGGCTGCGCGGCCCGATGCGCCGCTTTCTGGAGTGGGGCCTCAAGACATTCAGCCGCCCGCCCTACGGCACGATCCTGCGCCTGGACGCGGCGGGCGAGCGCGGCGGCGAGCCGGCGGCGCTGGGCCTGACCATCAGCCACGCGGACGGCTACTGGCTCACCGCCGCGCCGGTGGTGGCCTGCCTGCTGCAGGTGCTGGAGGGCAGCGCGCGCCAGCCAGGGCTGCATTTCCAGGCACACCTGATGGAGCCGGATCGCGCGTTTGCCGATCTGCGCCGTATGGGCGTGACGGTGGAGGAAGTGGACGGCGCGGGGGCCTGACCGCGGGCAGCAAAGGCAATCCGGCGCAGTTCAGGACGCCGGCGGGGCGACCTGTTCGCCCCCCTGCGCTGGCCCACCAGCGCTTTTCCCCGGCCAGCCGCGGGGGTACAATGACACCCAGCACGGCCGATATGCCAAACGTCCCGCGATACCGGGTATACTCACACGTGCGGCCCGCCCGCCAGCCACCTACAATCAACCATCAGCCGGCGCAGGCCGCCCAATCCGCCAGATGAACGCAAGGCCCAGAAGCGTAGTGATGCCTGACGACAGCCAACCCGCCCCCCAGACTCACCGCCTGATCCTGATGCCCTCCGGGCGTCAGGGGGACGTGCCGCACGGGATCACGATTCTGGACGCGGCGGCCAGCCTGGGGGTGGCGATCGAGTCGATCTGCGGCGGGCGGCAGACCTGCGGCAAATGCCTCGTGGCGCTGGAACACGGCAAATTCCCCAAACACGGCATCACCTCCAGCGACGACCACCTCTCCCCCCCGGACGAAATCGAACGCGCCTACTTCGCCAGCCATCACCTGAGCCTGGACGAACGGCGCATGGCGTGCAGCACGCGCATCCTGGGAGATGTGCTGATCAGCGTGCCGGAGGAAAGCCAGGCCCGCAAGCAGGTGATCCGCAAGGCCGCCGGGGAGATGGTGATCGACGTCGCGCCCGCCATGCGCGTCTATTACGTGGAAGTGCCGCCGCCCGCGCTGGGCGGCCCCGCCGACTGGCAGCGCCTGCAAAGCGCGCTGGCCGACCAGTGGGACCTGCCCGGCCTGCAAATCGATCCGCTCGTCCTGCGTGACCTCCAGCCTGCCCTGCGTGAGGGCGACCATGCCCTGACGGTGACCATCTGGCAGGGGACCGAGGTCGTCCGGGTCGCCGCAGGATACGATGACGGGGTATACGGGCTGGCGGTGGATGTGGGCACGACGACGGTCGCGGGCTACCTCTGCGACCTGCGGACGGGCGAGGTCCTGGCGACCGAGGCGCTGATGAACCCGCAGGTGCGCTACGGCGAGGACCTGATGAGCCGCGTGACGTACGCCATGCAGGAGGAGCAGGGCGTCAGCCGCATGCACCGCGCGATCATCAAAACGCTCAACGATGTGGCGACGCGAGCCAGCGCCGCCGCCGGGATCGCGCCGGAGACGATCACGGATGTGGTGCTGGTGGGCAACACGGTGATGCACCACCTGCTGCTGGGCATCGACCCGCAGGAGCTGGGCCACGTGCCGTTCGCCCTGGCCACCGCCGACTTGCTGGACCTGAAGGCCCGCGACCTGGGCCTCAGCGCGGTGCATGATGGCGCGCGGGTGCATGTGCTGCCCTGCATCGCCGGGCATGTGGGGGCGGACAATGTGGCCGTGCTGCTGGCGGAGCAGCCCCATCTGGATGATCAGGTGAGTCTGGTGGTGGATGTCGGCACAAACGCCGAAATCCTGCTGGGCAACCGCGCGCGCATGCTCTCCGCTTCCAGTCCGACCGGCCCCGCCTTCGAGGGCGCGCACATCAAACACGGCCAGCGCGCCGCCCCCGGCGCGATCGAGCGCGTGCGCATCGACCCGGAGACCGGCGGCGTGCGCTACCGGGTCATCGGGGATGAGCGCTGGAGCGACGAACTGCCCCCCGGCGCACGCCTCAGCCCGACCGGCATCTGTGGCTCCGGGATCATCGAGGCGGTGGCGGAGCTGTTTCTGGCCGGGCTGATCGACCGCGGCGGGCGCTTCACGGCAGACGCATCTGCGCGCTGCCCGGCCATTCGTCCCGTGGGCCGCGTGGCGGAGCTGGTGCTGGCCCCCGCGGGGGAGACGGCCACGGGCGGCGAGATCGTCGTCACCCAGCCGGATATCCGCGCCATCCAGCTGGCGAAGGGCGCGCTGTATGCCGGGGCGCGCATGCTGATGGCCGAGCTCGGCGTGGAGCGCGTGGATCGCATCCGGCTGGCCGGGGCGTTCGGCAGCTACATTGACCCGCGCCACGCCCTGGCGATCGGCATGCTGCCCGACTGCCCCCCGGAGAAGGTTCATGCCGTGGGGAACGCCGCCGGGGACGGCGCGCGCATGGCCCTGCTGAACACCGACCTGCGCCAGGCGGCCTGCCAGGCGGCCCGGCGGGTCGAATATATTGAAACAGGCGGCGGCTCCAGCTTTCAGGCCTATTTTGTGGCAGCCATGACCCTGCCCCACGCCCACGATCCGTTCCCCAGCCTGAGCGCGATCCTGCCGCCGGAACTCGCCAACCTGGGCGAATCCACCCACGACTAGCCACTGATCACGTTTATGTGAGGGGAGACACGCACATGAAAACCACGCTCCAAGATCTGCTATCCTCCGGCCAGCCGGTCATCGCCGATGGCGCGATGGGCACGATGCTCTTCAGCCTGGGGCTGGAACACGGTGACGCCCCGGAGCTATGGAATGTCGAGCAGCCGGAGAACGTCCGGAAGGTCTACCGCGGGTACATCCAGGCCGGCGCTCAGATCATCCTGACCAACACGTTCGGCGGGACGCGCACCCGCCTGGAGATGCACGGCCTCGGCGCGCGCGCTGCCGAGCTGAACGAGGCCGCCGCCCGGCTGGCCCGCCAGGAAGCGGACGCCGCCGATCATCCGGTCGTGGTGGCGGGGTCAGTGGGGCCGACCGGCCAGATGCTGGCGCCTTACGGCCTGCTGACTCAGGAGGACGCCGCCGCCGCGTTTGAGGAACAGGCCCGCGCGCTGGTGGCAGGCGGCGTGGATGTGCTGTGGATCGAAACCATGTCCGACCTGAACGAGGTTACGGCAGCGGTGGAAGGCTGCGAGCGCGCCGCGCCCGGCTTCCCGCGCGTGATCACCATGACCTTCGACACCAACGGGCGCACGATGATGGGCGTCACGCCGGAGCAGGCCGTGGCCGCGCTGGGCCAGTTCAACGTGCTGGCGCTGGGCGGCAACTGCGGCAAAGGCCCCGATGAGCTGGAGATCGTCATGCAGAAGATGCGCGCCGCCAACCCGGACGCGATCCTGGTGGCGAAGGCCAACGCCGGCCTGCCGCACATGGTGGGCGGGGTGGCCGTCTATGACGCGACCCCGCAGGTTATGGCCGAGTTCGCGCTGCGGCTGCGGGACGCCGGGGCGACGATCATCGGCGCCTGCTGCGGCAGCACGCCCGACCATATCCGCGCCATCGCCGACGCGCTGCACCAGGACAGGTAGCCCCTGCAGGCGCTTCACATCCGCCTGGTATCGTGAGCATTGACAAGGACTGGCCCTTATGCGTTACACAAAAATCGTCGCCACGCTTGGCCCGGCAGTAGATTCCTATGAGGCCATCACCGCCCTGATCAAGGCCGGGATGAACATCGCACGGCTGAACTTCTCCCACGGCGAGCACGCCGCCCACGAACGCCGCATCCGCTGGGTGCGGGAGGCTTCGGAGGCGCTGCATACCCCTGTCGCCATCTTGCAGGACCTCTCCGGCCCCAAGATGCGCACCGGCACGCATGAAAGTGGCGAGCCGGTCGAGCTAAAGACCGGGCAGGAATTCACGATCACGATCGATGACGTGCCGGGTACCGCCGAACGGGTCAGCACCACCTACGACCTGCTGCCCCAGGACGTGCGCCCCGGCGACCAGATCCTGCTCTCCGATGGCCTGATCGAGCTGGAAGTGCTGCGCAAAACCACCCGGGATGTCACCTGCCGGGTGAACAACGATGGCGTGCTGCGCCCCAGCCAGGGCATCAACCTGCCGGGGGTGGATATCAGCGCCCCAACCATCACCAAAAAGGACATCGCCGATCTGCGCTTTGGTCTGGAACACGAGGTGGACTATATCGCGCTGTCCTTCGTGCGCCGCGCCGAGGACATCGAGCAGATCAAGAAGCTGATCGCCGGGGCCGGGCGGAACATCCCCGTGATCGCCAAGATCGAACGCCCGGAGGCGCTGGCGGTGCTGTATGACATCCTGGAGGCCGCTGATGGGGTGATGGTGGCGCGCGGCGACCTGGGCGTTGAAATCCCGCTGGAGCAGGTTCCCATCATCCAGAAGCACATCATCGAGGCCGCCAACCGCCGGGCCGTGCCGGTGATCACCGCCACCCAGATGCTCGAATCAATGATCACCAACCCCAGCCCCACCCGAGCCGAAGTCAGCGACGTGGCCAATGCGATCCTGGATGGCAGCGACGCGGTGATGCTCAGCGGCGAGACCTCCATCGGGCAGTATCCGATCGAGGCGGTGCGCACCATGTCAAACATCGCCCTCGCCGTGGAGGAGGGCGGGGATATGGCCATCCATACCCACGCCGACTCGCTGGACTGGGTGCTGCACGAGGTGCAGACCGTTCCGCAGGCAATCGGCACCGCGGTCAGCGCGATCACGAAGGCGCTGCCCGTGAACGCGATCTGGGTCTTTACGCAGTCCGGCCGGACGGCGCGCCAGGTCTCCCACTACCGGCCCGAAGTGCCGATCATCGCCCTGACGCCCTATGATCATGTGTACCGGCGGCTGACCCTGTTCTGGGGGGTGCAGCCCCTGCGCTGCAGCTATTACGAGGACGAACGCGAATTCTGGCAAAGCATCATTCCCACCGTGATCGAAAACGGTTACGGCCAGCCGGGGGATACCGTGATCATCACCGGCGGGCATCCCTTCAGCCAGCACGGGCCGACCAACTTCCTCAAGATCATGCAGGTGGAGGCGTAACCCCGGCGCGCCAGAACATTACGAGAGATCGGGTAGCCCAATGGCGGTTGGCGGCTGGCGATTGGCTTCTGGCTAACCGCTAACCAGCCAACCGCCAAGCGCAATCCGTTTCGATAGATCGCGCAATAGGGTACTATTGGCTATTACTGTTGACCTGCGCTGGTAGCGATGGAGCGTGAGTGATGACCCCGGTGGAACTCCCTGTGCTGAAGAGCCTGGCGGCCGTTGAGCAGAACCTGAACACCCCCACCCCTGTGATGTTGCTGCTGTGGCACGACCGCTCCCCCCGACGTGATGCGGAAATCGCGCTGCAGGAGGCGCTGGATAAGTACCGCGGCAAGCTGAAGGCGTACCTTGTAGACGCGCGTGATGACGCCGCGATCGTGGAGCACTTCGGGCTGGGCAGCAACCCGGTGCTGATCGGCTGGCATGATGGGCAGGAGTACATCCGCCGCAACCGCCCCTGGAACACGGACGTGAACGGCGTTGCCGCGGAGATGGCCGCGCTGGCCCCCGCCCCCACGGGGGAGAACGGCCAGCCACTGGAGGAGCTGCCTGCCACGCTGGATGATAAACCGATCACGGTGACGGCCCAGACCTTCATGGAGAAGATCGTCAAAAGCGACCTGCCCGTGGTGGTGGACTTCTGGGCGGAATGGTGCCAGCCCTGCAAGATGGTCGCCCCGATCCTGGAGAAACTGGCGAAGGAATTCGCGGGCAAGGTGCGCATCGCCAAGATCGATGTGGATGCCAACCAGGAGCTGGCCCAGCAGTTCGGCATCCAGAGCATCCCCACGCTGATGTTCGTGAAAAACGGCAAGATTGTGGGGCAGAACGCCGGGGCCGCGCCGGAAGGTGCGCTGCGCGACGTGATCAACCAGCTCATCACGCTGGAAGTGTAAAGCGTCCCCTCTCACCAGCGGGGCGGCATCTGGTACAATCGGGCGGGGCGGCGCGCAAGCCGTCCCGCTTTCGTGTTTTATGTCAAGGAGCTGCGCGTGAGTTACGCCTCTCAAGTCTCCCCGCTGGCCGCGGCACGCGGCGAGCCAAGTTACGTGTGGCGCGCCGGGCAGGAACGGCGGCTGGCCCTGATCAACCGCTACGCCCCGCTGCAGGGTAAAACCGTGCTGGAGGTCGGCTGCGGGCTGGGCATGTACACCGCCGAGTATCGCAAGCGCTTCGCGGCGCGGGTGGAAGCCTTCGATGTGGAGCTGGCGCGCGTCCGGCAGGCCAGCGCCGGCACGCCCCACGCCCTGATCGCCGCCGGGGAGGCCATGCCCTACCCCGCGGATTATTTCGACGTGATCGTGAATAACGAGGTGATCGAGCACGTGGCCGACGACCGGGCTACCGTGGCGGAGATGGTGCGCGTGTGCAGGCCCGGCGGGCGGATCGTCACTTTCTGCCCAAACCGCTGGTACCCGGTGGAGCAGCACGGCCACTACTGGCAGGGCGAATACCACTTCGGCAACACGCCCCTGATCAATTACCTGCCTGACCGCTGGCGAAACCGGCTCGCGCCGCACGTGCGCGTGTACACACGCCGCGGGCTGCTGCGCCTGTTTGAGGGCCAGCCGGTGCGCGTGGCGCATTACTCCCGCATCTTCGGCGGCTACGATAACATCATCGCCCGGCTGGGCGCGCCGGGGCGGATCCTGCGCGATCTGCTCTACCTGGCGGAGAAGACGCCGCTGCGCGTCTTCGGCCTCAGCCACCTGCTGGTGGTGGAGAAGCTGCCAGCACCCGACGCGTAGGGCGTGAGCGGATGGGATTCCCGCGCCCCGCGCCCTTCACACCGCCCACCCGTTTGCGGTATCATTCGGCGCTAACGCATCACCGATTATTCTGACCATGAGGACACACCCATGACCCTTATTCTGGGCATCGAAACCAGCTGCGACGAAACGGCCGCCGCCGTGGTGAAGGACGGACGGCAGATCATCTCCAATGTCGTCGCCTCCCAGGTAGACCTGCACGCCCCTTACGGTGGCGTGTTCCCGGAGGTCGCCTCCCGCGCCCACATCGAAGTAATTGCGGCGGTGGTCCAGCAGGCGCTGGACGAGGCCGGGATCACGGCCGACGGGCTGGACGCGATCGCCGTGACGCGCGGCCCCGGGCTGGCGGGCAGCCTGCTCGTAGGCGTCAATTTCGCCAAAGGGCTGGCCTTCGGCTGGAACAAGCCGCTGGTCGGCGTCAACCACCTGGAGGGGCATATCTACTCGCTGTGGCTCACGGAAGCCGCTGAACGGCTGCGCTTCCCGGTGCTGACGCTGATCGTCTCCGGCGGGCATTCGGAGCTGGTGCTGGTCACCGGTCACGGGCGCTACCAGCACCTCGGCGCCACGCAGGACGACGCGGCGGGCGAGGCCTTCGACAAGGTGGCGCGCCTGATCGGGCTGGGCTATCCCGGCGGCCCGGCCATCCAGAAGGCGGCGGCGGGCGGCAGCAGCCGCGCGTTCAGCTTCCCCAAAGCCCGCACCGACGCGCCCTATGACTTCAGCTTCAGCGGCCTGAAAACCGCCGTGATGCGCGAAGTCACCGTCCAGCCGCCCGCCGGCCAGCCGCGCCAGCGCGGGGAGGAGCGCGACGCCCCGCTGAAGCCCGGCCTGAAGATCGCCGATGTCGCGGCCAGCTTCCAGCAGGCGGTGGTAGACGCGCTGGTCGATAAGACCATCCAGGCCGCAGACGCGTACCAGGCGACCGCGATCCTGATGGCGGGCGGGGTGAGCGCCAACGCCGCGCTGCGCGAGACCATGCGCGACCGGGCGGATATCCCTGTGTACTATCCCCCGCTCGATCTCTGCACCGACAACGCGGCCATGATCGCGGCGGCGGGCTACTACCGCTTTATGGAGGGCCAGCGCGACTCCCTGACGATGGATGTCCAGCCGATGTGGCCGCTGATCAGCCTGGAAGCGATGGCGCTGGAATAGCGGTTGGCTGGCTGGCGGTTGGCGATTAGCTGATTTGCGGTTGGCAGTTAGCGATTGGCGGTTAGCCAAAAGCCAAGAGCCAAATAGCCGTTAGCTGATTGGCGGTTGGCGGTTGGCGATTAAGTAACCTATCGAAATGTTTTAGCAATTGGAGGGCAGGCGTCGGGATACATCCCGCCGCTACAAAAATCACCCAACCCGTAGCGCCGCGAATGGATTCATTCGCCGTGAACCGCCGTATCGCCTCCAACATCCGATTTTCTATTGCTAACTGCTTTCGATAGATCACTTAGCGATTGGTGGTTGGCGGTTAACCAAGAGCCAAGTGCCAAAAGCCAATCGCCCAGACAGGAGGTCGCCATGCTGCGCATTGAACACTACGAGGGGCCGGGGGATTTCATCGCCGCGGCGGAAGGCTACCTGCTGGAGCAGGAGGTGCGCAACAGCCTGCTGCTGGGCAACGCCCTGCGCCAGCTTCATGGCGTCCCCACCCATCCCGGTGAGGTGTATTATGCCGCCGCGTTTGAGGGGGAGACGCTGGTCGGCGTGGCCAGCCAGCAGCCGCCCTTCCCCGTGATCCTCAGCGCGGAGATGGTCCCGGAGGTTGTCGCGGCCTTTGCTCGCGCGCTGCTGGCGGATGAACAGCCGGTCAGCGGCGTGATCGGCCCGCGCCCGCAGGCGGAAGCCTTCACCGCGCTCTGGCGTGACCTGACCGGGCAGGGGGTGGCGCTGGAGATGGGGCAGGGCGTCTATGCGCTGCGCGAAGTGCGCTATCGGGGGGATGCCCCCGGCGCGCTGCGTCCCGTCACGCCCGACGACCTGCCGCTGCTCACGCGCTGGATTCAGGCTTTCCATGACGAGGCCACGCCGGACGACCCGCCGGTTGACGCGGCAGACCTGGCCCGGCGGCGGCTGAGTGACGCGAGTGTATACCTGTGGGAGGCTGGTGGGGAGGTCGTCTCCATGGCGGCCAAAGCCCGCCCGACCCGGCACGGCATCACGGTCAACCTGGTGTATACACCGCCCGAACTGCGCGGCAGGGGCTACGCGACGGCCTGCGTAGCCGCGCTGAGCCAGGCGCTGCTCGATTCCGGGCGGGCGTTCTGCACGCTGTTCACCGACCTGGCGAACCCGACCTCCAACCACATCTACCAGCGCATCGGCTACGACTATGTGTGCGACTTCGTGAATAGTCGGTTTGGGGCGGGCTAGATTCATCAAAATCATTGCACTTGCCATACCATTTTTATGCTAAACTTCATATTAGCGCTTAGTTGACAATTCCGTCCTTCTGGGCGCCTGGTTGTGAGCAGGAGGAAATGGTATGGCAGCGCAGGAAGTTTCGGTTTACCCCCAGGCAAAGCCTATGCCAGAAGCAGAGCTTGCCCCGTTTCTGGCCCAGCCACTGATAGCCAAACTCTGCACCCACAACCCGGATGGCTCGATTCACATCGCGCCGCTGTGGTTCAACTACGTTGATGGCGAAATTCTGATGGGCACGCAGGAGATCACGCAGAAGGTCAGCAACATCAAGCGCGACAACCAGGTTACGCTGCTGATTGATGCCAGCGCACCGGTGCTTCGCGGGGTGGTGATTTACGGCACCGCCCAACTCGATTACAGCGACGTGATCGCCAAACGAAGCGGCATCTTTGCCAAGTACATGGGGCCGGAGGAAGCGCCGAAACGCGCCGCTAATCTGGCGCAGTCATGGACCCCCGTGGTCATTCGTGTTAAGCCTGAGCGCATGATTACCTACGATTACAGCCAGGGGGTTGGCATTCCCCGCCCGACCTGATCGGGCCAGTGTATGTAGCTGGGTCGATCTGTCTCTACCATGCAGCGGGGGCGCAGCAACGCATGCCGCGCCCCTTACCGTTCAGTTCGCAGCAGCCTCGATCAGTCAGCCCACGCGCCCTACCCGCTTCGCCGGAGGCTAATCCGCCTTCGCCCCGTAGTGGTCGATAAAGCTGGCGACCGTCTCAAAGACGGTATCCTTTTCCACGTCCAGCGTCAGCAGGTGGTCACTCTCCTCCAGCTTAAGCTGGTGCAGGTGGGCGGCGGGCGTGCCAACCGCGCCCGCGATATGCGCCAGGTTCCCCACCGGCACCGTCCGATCTCCTTCCGAGTACACCAGCATCAGCGGCGCGGTCAGCGCGGAAAGCTGCGCCCCGGTCACCTGCTGGAGGGCGTACATCTCCGCCAGGCTGGCCAGCGGAAAATGACCGTAAGCGGAGCGCCCGATCACCGGCTCGCCCTGCCGGGCCTGGATGGCCCGCATCCGTTCGTCAATCCGGCGGTGGTTCTCGTCCGGGTTCTTGCGCGTGTAGTGCCATACCCACTTGAGATAGCGGGCATAAGGCAGCAGCGACTGGTTCAGGAACAGCGGCCCGGCCATCACCACAATGCCGTCCGGCTGCTCACGCGTGCCGAGGTGCAGGCTCAGCAGCCCGCCCAGGCTCAGCCCCAGCACAAAGACCTGGCGGCATTGCTGGCGCAGCAGCCGGTAGCCATCCAGCACCACGCCATACCAGTCATGCCACGTGGTATGGCGCATATCCTCGATTGACGTGCCATGCCCGGTCAGGCGCGGGCCATAGACCGTGTAGCCGTGTCCGGCCAGGTATTTACCCAGCCACAGCATTTCCTGCGGGTTGGCGTTCAGGCCGTGAACACACAGGCAGCCGACCTCATCCCCGCGGAAGAAGAACGGCTCCCCACCCGGCATATAATAGTTCCCATCAGCGCTGTCATGCATGTGTAGAATCACCCCCACTTTTTTTGCCCGGGGCCGCCTTGCGGCCTGCGCAGGCCAGCCCTCTCCCCGATTCTACCGGAGGCAGCCGATCCTGGTTGTGAATTCGGTCTGAATCTTCCAGCGATGGGGGGATCGGCCTATTGGCACACAGATGTAAATCATGCTATGCTGATTAGTGAACGCCCTTATGAGGCAGGAGTAATTACTATGCTAGCCTGGTTTCATCTGATGGTCACAAGGCTCCGCGAAGAGGGTCAGGGTCTTGTTGAGTACGCGTTGATCCTCGTGCTGGTTGCTGTGGTGGTGATCGTGATCCTGGCGCTGCTTGGCCCGGCGATCGGCAACATCTTCAGCAACATCGTGGAAGGTATGGGCCACGTCGGTGCAGTCGGTGGCTAACTCATAACCAGCAGCCAATCGCTGGCCCCCTTTAGTCATTAAAGGGAATTCATCATCGACCCTGTGACATTCACAGGGTCTTTATTTTTCCTGTGCGCGGCCCACGGCCGTGCTTTCGCCCGCCGACTCTCTGATTGGTTCCTGACAATTACGCTCCGGCACAACCTTCGTTTTGCGCTATACTGAAACAAACAATTTAATCTTTGACAGCCCAAAAGAAAGTACGAATCCGCTATGCGACCTCGTTTCCTCGGATTGGTTGTCCTGTTCATTGTCGGGCTGGCGCTGGCTGCGCTGCCGGTGCTGGCGCAGGGCCAGACTCTGCCCCTGACCGCGGACCTTTTCCTCCTGACAGAGGAAGGCACCGTAATGCGCATTGAAGCAGGCGGGACGTTCGCCACCGCCGTTACCCCGCCTGAACAACGCGTCATCGATTTTGGCCCCGCGCCGGATGGCCGCTGGGTGGCCTATCGCACCGCGCCTTCGGAGGCGAGTGACGCGTTCATCGCGATCACGGCGATTGACGGCCTGAGCGGCATGATCCTGGAGTTTGAGGCGGCGGACCAGCCGCCGATCACCGGGCGCGGGCAGACGCTCGCCTGGTCGCCAGATGGCGCGGCGATCGCTTACACAACCCCCGAAGGCTTGCGGGTATACCTGGCCGGGGCGGGCGAATTTGGCGAGCCGGCGTTCATCGCCCTGCCGGGCGGCCCTTTCCTGAACCTGGTCTGGTCTCCGGGGGGCGGTTACCTGGCCGCTGAAGCTGAGAACGACGCCTGGTGGATTTACCGCCGCGAAGGGGCGAATGTCGTGTACGCCGGGCAGATTCCGGCCTCCGCCGGGCTGGCCTGGACCGGGGAAGGTGTGGCCGCGCTGGCCCCACCCACCGGCGGGCTGATCGCGCTGGATGTGACCACCGGAACCCAGACTACGCTGGTGGGCGCCGAAACGCTGGTGAGCGAGCCGGCCGTCGTGGATGGCGAGCGGGTGCTTTTTCTCGTCCACGAATCGACCGGGCAGCGTTTCGCCGCGCGGCGCTTTGGCAGCGTCAGTCTGAATGGCGAAGGGCTGCAGGTGGTGGAAGCCGGGCTGGAGCTGACGGGGGCCATGCGCTGGCTGCCGGCCGGTGTCGGCCTGACCACCACGATCGATGGCGCCCTGACCGTGCTGGAACCCACCACGAACGCCCGCCGGGAGGTGATGGGCGGCGTAAAGGCCTATCACTGGGGGCCGCTGCCCCTTACGGAGGTCGCCGGTCTGGCGCTGCCCGCTGACCTGTACTTCCTGGGGCGGGACAGCGCCGGTATCACCCAGCTGTGGGTGCTGGCGGCGGATAGCAGCCCGGCCCGCCAGCTCACGCTGGAGCCGCGCAGCGTGCTGGACTTCAGTATCGCCCCGGATGGCACGCGCATGGCATATACCTCCGGCGGCAGCCTGAAGGTCGCGGCGATCGATGGTTCCGGCGTGCAGGAGCTTTCCCCCGTGGTGGAGCGCCCCGGCGCGGGCGCGCAGCCCGCCTGGAGCCCTGACGGGCAGCTGATCGCGTTCGTGCGGGATGGCATCTGGCTGGTCCCCTCCGGCGGCGGCGGGCGCACCGAGCTGGTCACCGACAATTTCGATGAAAACACCCCGCCGAATGAGATCCGGGTGTACCTGAACCCGCGCTGGAGCCCGGATGGCACGATGCTGCTGCTTGACATCGGGTACTACGAGGGGCGCGGGCTGGCCCTGCTGCCGATAACCGGGGGCGAGCCGCTGCCGCTGCCTACCCTGGCGACCCAGGGCGGCTGGATGCCGGATGGGCGCGTGCTGGTGTGGGATTATGGCATGGCCTTTACCGAGCCGGGCCTCTACCTGGTGGACCCGGCCAACCTGGAAACCTATACCACGATCCTGGACAGCACGTGGCATGTCGCCGATGCCGTGCCGCTGACCAGCGAGGCGATCCGCATCCTGCGCACCGCCGGCGGGGAAGCGATGGGTCCCGGCACCGCGCAGCCGTTCCTCGTTTCCGCCCTGGAAGGCGCCCAGCCGGTCGCCAACGGGCAGGGCGGACTGCTGGAAGAACCGCTGCTTTCGCCGGATGGCCGTTTTGCGGCCGGGCTGCGGGCCAGGCAGTATGGGGATTACGGGCCGGCGGGCCGGCTTGTGGTGATTAACCTGACCACCGGAGAGCGTGTCGCGGTGGAAACCGCCGGGGATGTGTGGGCCTTACAATGGGGAGGGACACCGTAATGGCTGGTGAACGAATTCTCATCGTGGAAGATGACGAACAGATCGTCCAGACGGTGCGACGCGGCCTGATCTACGAAGGCTACACCGTCGATGTGGCGATGGACGGCCCGGCCGGGCTGGAGAAGGCGCGCGACAACCCGCCCGACCTGGTGGTGCTGGACCTGATGCTGCCCCGCCTGGACGGGATTGAGGTCTGCCGCCGCCTGCGGGCCGCCAGCGATGTCCCGGTGCTGATGCTCACCGCGCGCGACGGCGTTTCTGACCGCGTGGCCGGGCTGGATGCCGGGGCGGATGACTACCTGGTGAAGCCCTTCGCCTTTGATGAGCTGCTGGCGCGCATCCGGGCGCTGTTCCGGCGCTCGCAGCCGTCCTCCACCCCGGAGGTGCTGCGCTTCGCCGACCTGGTGCTGGATACCGGCACGCGCCGCGCCACGCGGGGCGACCGCGTGATCGACCTGACCGCCAAGGAGTACGAGCTGCTGGAGCTGTTCATGCGTCACCCGCGCCAGGTGCTCACCCGCGACCTGATCTTCGACCGGGTGTGGAAGTATGATTTTGGCGGGGAGAGCAACATTATCGAGGTGTACGTGCGCTACCTGCGCCAGAAGACCGAGCAGGATGAGGAGCCGCGCCTGATTCACACGGTGCGCGGGGTGGGCTACGTGCTCCGCGAGGAATAAAAAGCGTGTAAAAAACGTGTAACGGGCGGGCAGACACCCCGCCCGTTTGCATGCTATAGTGAGACTGCTGCAATTTCGACACATTGCGCCTGCGCACTGACCGGCGCGGTGTCAGCCCGGCCCCGGGCATGCGGTTGGCACCAGCGCTGAACCGGCTCGTAACACAAAGGGGGAACCCATGCCCGAAGGCCGGTATCCGGCCGGGAAGACACAGACCTCAGGCGGCGCGGTCGCTTTGTTGACAGAGCAGCTCTAATTTGACCTGCCGCCCTCTTTAACTGTACCATTAACAGAAATATGGATTTCGATCGCTGTCGCCCGGCTGACGGAAGGGCCGCCGGCAGTCGCCACTACCGTAGGTGTACTGGAGAAGTCCCATGCCTGAAACAGTTCCCGATGTACGAAATACCAACGTGGATGAGGAATACCAGCGCGGCTACGAGCTGGCGCTGGCCTACGCCTGGCATCGTTTCAACAGCTACGATCACCAATCCGGCCAGCTAAAGAATCGCTATGCCCGCATTCGGCTTTACATCATCCTGGCTTCGCTGGCGACCACCATCCTGTCCGTGGCCAGCGTGGTGGAGCGCAGCGCGCGCTTCTGGCAGCTGGGCTTTCTCCTGTTCGGGCTGTTCCTGTTCATCATCAGCCTGCGCATGATCACTGGCTATCGCCAGACGGACTGGATGACCGCCAAAACCCGCCAGCGGCTTGAATCGCTGTGGGCCATGCTGCGCGGCGATAACCGCTCGCCCCAGCCGGCGGCTCCTCCGCCGGACCCGGCCGCCGCTGAGGATCCCGCCAGGGCCGCTGAGGAGCAGGCCCGCAAACGCCGCGCCCAGATCGCGGGCAGCCTGCGCACGATCGCGATCATGCTGATAGGGGCGATCCTGTTCCTCATCGGCGCGGGCTTCTGGGTCTTCAGCCACGGCGCGGCGGAGATTGTGGCCATCCGCGGGGAAAGCGGCATGCTGCCCCCGGTGCGGCTGGTGCTGATCATGCTCCTGATCGCGCTGCCGCTGCTTAGCTCCGGCCTGCTGGATTTCGCCGCGCGCTTTGAATCGCGGCGCAACTGGGTGGGTTTTCGCCTGGGTGCGGAACGCATCCGGCGCGCCATTTACATGCTGCGCGTGCGCAACTACTACGAGGAGCTGACCGCCGATCACCTCCAGGCGATCAACGACGTGGTGAAAGACACCCGCGCGGCGCTGAATGACATGGGCGTCACCGCCCCGCTCCTGAGCAAGGACTTCGACCCGGAACGTTCGGTTAAACCCAATTACGTGTACCGGCCGGAAGACGATGGCTACAGCGAAATGAGCATTGAGGATTACTTCGCCCTGCGCCTTGTCCCCCAGTTGAACTGGTACCGCGACCGCATCCAGCGGGATTACGCCCGCACGCGCTACTACCGGGGCTATATCCTGATGTTTGGCGGCCTGGGCGCGCTGCTCACCGCGCTGGACCTCAGCGAATTCGCCGCGATCACCGCCGCCTGTGTTACCGCGATTGTCACCTGGCTGGCCCTGATGTCCCATGAGCAGAACTACCGGGTCTACGCCTCCACGCTCTCCCGGCTGGAAGAGGAAACCGCAGATTACAAGGTTCGCCAGAATGTGGCCACGGTGGAGGACAAGATCCGCTTTGTGTGGAACGTGGAAAAGGTGCTGGCCGACGAGCTGGAGAGCTGGAGCCAGGGCGTGCTGCAGGCCCAGGATGTGATCGAGGATAACCTCGGCAAGATGACCAAGCGTGAATCGGGCGAGGATCGCTTTGAGCCGGGGCCGACCATCCAGTCCGAAACCGATCGGACCGTGGATGTGCGCGGGGAGGCGGCGGTGCCATCCCCCGCCGAGACCCGCATGACCGCGCTGCCGGAGATCGGTGATGGCGAGCCCGCGCCCGCCGCCGAGGAGCCAGAACCCGCCGCCGAACCCGGCGACTGAGCCGCTTTCGCGCTGAAAACACACCGCCGGGCGTGGGGTCTGCACGTCCGGCGGTTGTTGTTCAGACAGTCTGTGAGCATATCCGGATCAGCGTTGTAGCAACGTGACATCCTGCAGCATATCGAGCATCTCAGCCGCCACCTGCACTGGCGTGAATCAGACGGCAAGCCGCATCACCCAATCGTTAGTGAATTCCCCGATAAAGGCTAAAATATAGCTGTCCTTTCACTGCCTGCAGGAAATTCGCGTGAGTCTATCTTTCCGTGGAATCAGAATACAACCGCTCCGTACACAGTGGGTCTGGGCTTTAATTGCTGTGCTCATGGCCTATCAGACCCTGGCCTATGGCTTCATTGTTCGTATGGTTATGCACATGTCGGTTGTCGCCATTCCCTGGTTGATGAACCAGGAGGGTTTCCGCCTGTACGACAACATCCACCTGGGCTACACTCCCGGTCATCTGTGGCTGGGGGCCTGGCTGGACTGGCTCATCCCGAACCCCGCGCTGCGCCTGCGCCTGGGTATGAGCCTGGTAGCTGCCCTGTCGCTTTTGATCGTGTTCCGGTTAGCACGGCAGTGGTGGGGGGAGGGTGCAGGCCTGATTGCTGCAGCCACCTATACTGGCTGGGGACTTCTCATCATGGATCATGCCCTCTATTTTGAGGTCATGATGGGGTTTTATACTCTGGTGGCGGTTTGGTGCTGGTATGGCGTCGAAACCCCCATCTGGCGCATCTTCCTGGCAGGGCTGCTGTCAGGTGGTGTGGTTATCACCAAAAACTACGGTGTCATAGTGCCTGTGGCGTTTGTCCTGTGGCGGCTGGCAGGCAGCACGATGGGTAACCGACAGGCCGCTTTCAGGGATCTTTTCGCGTTTGGGGTGGGTGTAGCGCTTCTGCCGCTGGTTGTGGCGGGCGTATTGCTCAACCAGGGGCTGCTGGACCGTGCCCTCTATATGGCTACTGCGGCCATAGGCGATTACGCAGCGAATTGGTCTCGATGGCTGAGTGGCAAAGATTTGCTGTTACTCCCTTTATGGCTGTTGTTTGTGCCGTCATATCTTGTCACTACTATGCGAGGGGGAGACTTCTGGGGCAAACGGGCAATGCTGCTCCTGCTTGTATTTCTTATGCTGCTAGCGCCCGTCTATCCGCGTTATGGACGGTTTCACCTGTCAGGCGCGGTTCCCTTTGTTGCGCTGATGACCGCTGGGAGCCTTGCCATGCTCTGGAAAAACCACCGGCAGAGTGTGCGTGTTGCAGCCACTGTCGGACTGAGTGCGGCCCTGCTGATCGCCTTCCTGCTGCCAATCTATTACCGTGTCAAGCTGGGCCCGCTTAATGGGGAGTTAGACCCACACTACCCCCTGGCAGCATGGGTCAGGGAAGAAACCCAGGCCCCACCTGAGACAGCCGTGTGGATTCTCCCCGATGTTGACCCAACCGACAATTTCTACCCTGTAAGCGGCTATTTGCCGCCAGACTACTGGATGCAAGCGTACTTTTTTGATGCCATCCCTGGCGTAGCCGAGACCATGATGGCGGCAGTGAAGGCCAACCCGCCAGCATATGCTGTAGTCATCAACCACTGGAATGATCAAATACCCGTATTGCAGAGTGACTTTCTGGAGCAGTACTATACAGTCGTAAGCACAACCGAAATGCCCAACCTGCTGCACACGGTCACGCTGTATCAGTACGGGCCTTGATCGCACATCACGCCTGACTTACCCGGCGAAAGACCAGCGTATCCTGAAGAAACGCGCCCGGCTGCCCGGTCCACCAGCCGTGATAGATCTTCTCCAGCGAAAAATCGTCCCCCATCAGCAAATCCACACCAGACCGGGTGACCGCGATCTGGCGCTCCGGGACATTGAACCACCCCGTCCAGTACCATTCTGGCTGGCCGTCAATGGTACGGTCGAAGTCCCAGCGCGTGCCGGTGTGATCGGATCGATTGTAGCGCTCATCCAGCAGGAAGAAGGTGAACAGCGCCACCCCGCCTGGTTTGATAACCCGCGCCATTTCGCGGAAGTAACGCTCCGAATCGGGCTGATTCAGATGTGTGAATAACGAAAAGGCCAGCGCCAGGTCAATGGAGGCATCTTCCAGAGGCAGCCGGTAATCTTCCATAGGTATGCCAGACGGATTGTAGTGCTCGTTGAACACCGAGGCATGGATGAAAGTGCAGCGGTCAGCCGGATACCAGCCGCGATCAAAATCGATATCCCCTTTGCGGATGTCGATGCCAGTGTAATGCCCACCTGCCCCTAGAAACGGCCAGACCGCACTGACCAGTTTGCCGGTTCCACAGCCGAGGTCCAGCACCTGCGGATCAGGCACGCCCAGGTGTTCGCCAATCTGGGCGGCGATCAAACCGGCGCTGTAGCCATATTCCGCCAGGCTGCTTTGCCCGCCGGTACGGTGGCGCGCCATAGGGATCAGGTACAGGTGATCCACGATTTGCAGCCGCTGGTTATCAAACGACCGGAACGCGGCATCAAGCTGGCGATAAGCCAGATACCACAGCCGATGGCGTGGTGTAAGAAAACGAAGTATGGGTTGGAATAGATATTGCATCAGGCTATCCTCTGGCAACAGCAGTATGCCTCATGGCAAGCACCTCCGGTAGTGAAAACACCGGCTCAGCGCGCAATCGGAAAACTGTTCACCATCTCAGCCGCCACCTGCGCCGGGGTGAACCTGGCGTGAATCAGACGGCAGGCCGCATCACCCAGCCGGTCACGTTCGGCGGGGGTGTCCGCCAGGCGGCGAATCGCCGCCGCCAGCGCCGCCGCATCCCCCGGCGGGATGGTCAGCAGGTGCTCCCCCGGTGTGAAGAACTCCCCCACCGCCGCCGATTCAGCCGTGATCACGGGCTTGCCCAGCGCCATATACTGGTAGAGCTTGTTCGGCACAACATAATCGGTTTTTTCCCGCTTGCCAAACACGCCCAGGCAGATATCGGCCTGCGCCACCCGGTCGGGCAGCGCCTCCGGGGGCAGCATCTCCACAAATTCCACATTGGGCAGGGCCAGCCGCTCCGCCTCCGCGCGCATGGCCGGGTAGGTCTGCCCGCGCCCCACCAGCTCGAAGCGCAGCCCGGGATCATCGCGCAGCAGCTGCGCCGCCTGCAGGATAACCTCAATGCCGTGAAAGGGGATATACGTGCCGAAAAAATGCACGGTCAGCCGCGCGGGGGAGGGCAGCGAGTCGGGCCGGGGCTGCCACTGGTCCGTATCCGCCCCCACCGGGACAACCCCCAGCCGATCCGCCGCCGGGCCGATCACACGCCGCAGCGCGGCGCGGTGTGCCTGCGTATCGGTGAAGATGGCCGGGGCAAAGCGGCAGTTGAGCCAGTCAACGGCGCGGTACAGCGCCGCCTGCGGAGAGCCGGGCGCGACCGTCTCGCGGTCGATCACGCTGGCCTCGTACAGCCCGACCAGGTAATCCATGATCACGGGCCGGCGCAGCAGCCAGCCGAACAGGATCGCGAACGGGCCGAGCAGCTGGTTGAACTCCGCCAGCACGAAGGCGTCACACCACCGCGCCTGCCACATGCTGCGCCACAGGCCGGGGATTTTGCGCAGCGTGTTCAGGTGAACCGGCAGCGGAACCTCTTCCACCGTCCAGCCGTGGGCCTGCAGCCCGGCCCGGAGGATGCGGTTACGCGGGTAGTCCGGCCTGAAGGCGCCGACATACGTGAGGGTTGGCATCAGGCAGGCGCCGCGCTTAACGCTGATCCGCCATGGCCCAGCCCTGCCAGCCGCGCGCCTGCCAGGCCGCATACAGCGCGATTGACCCGGCGGTGGAGACGTTCAGGCTGTCCACGTGGCCGCGCATCGGCAGCGTCACCAGCATGTCGCACGTATCGCGCACCAGCCGCCGCATGCCGTCGCCCTCGCTGCCCAGCACGATGCACAGGTTCATGTTGAGGTCCACGCGGTCCAGCGGCTGCATGTTCGGGCCGATATCCAGCCCCACGACCCACACGTCGTTCTCCTTCAGCTCCTTCAGCGCGTTCACCAGGTTATTGACCTGCACCACGTGCAGATGCTCCACCGCGCCGGACGAAGCCGCCACCACCGCCTCGGTGACGTTCACGCCGCGCCGTTCCTGCAGGATTACGCCATGCACGCCCACCGCATCCGCGATGCGCAGCAGGCTGCCCACGTTCTGCGGGTCCTGGAGCAGATCCAGCGCCAGGAAGAAGTTGCGTTCCTGGCGGTGCATGGAGGTTTCCAGCAGGCCGGGCAGCGTGGCGTAGGGATACCCGCCGCAGCGCAGCACCACGCCTTGATGGTTGGCGCCCTTCGCCAGGTCATCGATCACGCGGCGCGGCACACGCCGGACGCCCACCCCGCGCGTTTCCGCCGCGCTGATGATATCCACCACGTTGCCCTTTTCCTCGATGGATTCCAGCAGCAGCAGCTGCTCAAACCTGCGGCGGTTGGCCCGCAGCGATTCCAGCACCGGCCAGCGACCGTATAAAAATTCAGGCATGCTTGTACTTTACCCTTCTCACCCGGCAAATGCACATCCAGTACAGATAACACCGTGTGGCGATCCGCGTCACGCAGGCTGCTGCGCCCGCTGCTACTGCTGCGCCCGCTGCCAGACCCGCCACGCCGCCGCCGTAATCGTGGGGGATGGGCTTTTCTTGTTCGCAAAATCCCAGCCCTGCCAGGCTTTGTACATCGACTGCGCCGTAATGCACCCCCTATCATCGGCCTGCCCCAGCAGTTGATCCAGCATTGTCTGAAAAAACGGGGTCGCGCGCGCTGCGGGGAAGCGGCTCAGGACATCCATCACGTGCAACATATCATACCAGATCAGGGGATACTTCGGTTTACGGAAATCCGTCCCAATGCCGAAGAGATACAGCTTGCGCTCAGCCTGATGTTCCCAATGCCACAGCAAAGCCTTGACACCCGTGTTGACCGCCGCCGAACCATGCAGCGCGGGCATGAGACTGAGGGCTTTGAGTGCTACCAGTGTGGCATAAGGGCAAAAATCCTCCTTGCGCCCTGGCCCCCGGAATCCGGCAAAACCCTCCGCGGCAGCGCATGGCCATCCATTATCCCGAAGCAGGCCGGTGAGATGCGCCACAGCACGCTGGATGGCAGGGTGATCGGGATGTATCCCCAGTGCCAGGAGCGCATAGAGTGTGACGGGCGCATCGCACAGCATCCAGGCAGTATGAAGCTGCCCATCGCCGCCGAAGCGTTCCTGAACCTGCATCGCGACCGTAAATGCTCCTTCCGGGGACTGGCTGGCCAGCACACGAGCAACCACCGACTCCAGCACCGGGTGATCAAATGTCAACCCGAAGTCAGCCAGCGCAGCCAGTTTGTGCAGCGGGTGCGCCGCGTCATTGTGACGTTTGAGGGCCGGCCCCGGCCAGGCCGCCACATCTGCAAACAATTGTTGCACCAATGGGTGGTCACTTGTGGCGCGCTGCGCGGTAATCAGGTCGGGATCATCCACCGGACGCCCCAATAGATCGCGCAGGGTCCAGGCTCGCACCCAGGGCGGCCCCTCCGCCAACAGCCAGTCAACAGGCATAACTGCTCCCATTATCACATTCTCCAATTCTTGCGAACATTTATTCTATTATAGTTCATTATTGGAAACACGATCGCCACAATAAAAAAAGCGACCGCATCAGAAACTCGATGCGGTCGTGTTTGGGTACGTGGTACAACAGGCGCTAGCTCACCTTCCAGACTGTGCCGTCCGGGCGGTCTTCCAGCGAGACGCCCAGCTCGGTCAGCTCGTCGCGGATCTTGTCGGAGGTCGCCCAGTCCTTGCTGGCGCGGGCCTCGCGGCGCAGCTCCACCAGCAGCCGGATCAGGCCATCCTGCCGCCCGGCATCGACCCCGCCCGCTGCCGCGTCGCCTTCGGGGATGATGCCCAGCACCGTGCCGCCCAGGTCGCGATACACGCCGTCGATCTCCTCCAGCACCGCGCGCCCGACCTCCGCGCCGCTGTTCAGCAGCGTGTTCACCTCGCGGGTGAAGGTCTGCAGCGCGCTGAGCGCTACCGGCGCGTTGAAGTCATCGTCCATCGCGGCGGCGAAATCCGCGCGGGTGGTATCCACCGCCGCCAGGATCGCGTTCCCGGCGTCGCCCTCGGGGGCGCTTTCCAGCATCGTGCGCGCCAGCCGCGCCGCGCCGGTCAGCCGCTCCCAGCCCTTCACCGAGCCATCGAGCGCTTCCTCGCTGAACACGATCGGGTTGGAGTAGTGCGACGTGAACATGAACATCCGGACCGCTTCCGGCCGCCAGCGCTTCAGCGCGTCCTTGACGGTGTAGAAGTTGCCCAGGCTCTTGCTCATCTTCACCGGGATGCCGTCCGCGTCGGGGACGGTCAGGCTGCCGGTGAGCATCCAGTAGTTGGCGAAGGGCGCGTTATGGGCGCATTCGCTCTGCGCGATCTCGCATTCGTTGTGCGGGAAGATGTTGTCCACCCCGCCGCCGTGGATATCAAACGTCTGGCCCAGGTACTTGCCCGCCATCGCGGAACACTCGATATGCCAGCCGGGGAAGCCTTCGCCCCACGGGCTGTTCCAGCGCATGATGTGCTCCGGCTCCGCCTTCTTCCACAGCGCGAAGTCCTCCGGGTTACGCTTCTCGCCGCGGATTTCCTCCCGCGCGCCGGCTTCCTGATCCTCGATGCGGCGGTTGGAGAGCTTGCCGTAATCGTCGTAGGAACGCACGTCGAAGTACACGTTGCCGTCCACGACGTACGCATGCTCTTTCGCGATCAGGGTCTGGATCATCTCGATCTGCTCCGGCACATGCCCGCTGGCGCGCGGGCTGATGTCCGGGCGGGTGACGCCCAGCGCGTCCATATCCGCGAAATACTCGCGGGTGTAGTGTTCCACGATCTGCATGGGCCGCGCGGCCAGCTGGCGCGCCTTCTTCAGGATGCGGTCCTCGCCGGAATCCAGCAGGTGGCCGACATCGGTGATGTTCTGCACGTACAGCACATCCCAGCCGGAATAACGCAGCCAGCGCACAACCATGTCGAAGTTCACGTAGGTTTTGGCGTGGCCCACATGGGCGTAATCCTGCACGGTGGGACCACAGACGTACATGTTCACCCGGCCTTCTTCCACCGGCACAAATTCCTGCTTTTCGCGGCCCAGTACGTTAAAGATTCGGAGTGTCATGGTCTCTTGCCGTCCTTCGTGGTCCTCAGCAAAACGCAAATGCGGTGCAATGACAGGTGCTGCGATTGTTATTGTACCGCATTCAAAACCAATGTGAAGCCTGCGTGTCACCCCTGAGAAGTCGGTCTGCAGCTCCCGGCTATGTGCTGGTATAATCTCGCCCATCTGGTTATGGAAAAAGGATTTGCAGCTTCCTATGCAGCATCCCATCAAACTCATCGCCACCGACCTGGACGGCACCCTGCTGAATTCCGAGCATGTGGTCACCCCGCGCACGGAGCGCGCCCTGAAGGCCGCCATCGCGCGCGGCGTGCAGGTGATCTTCGCCACCGGCAAGACCATGCACTCCCGCCAGGCGCTGGTGAAGCAGCTTAACCTCAGCACGCCCGGCGTGTATTCCCAGGGCCTGGTGCTGCTGAATGCGGATGGCTCGGTGCGCTACCGCCGCGATCTCGACCGCGAGGCCGCCCGGCCCGTGATCGCCTTCGTGGAGCAGCGGGGCTATAACCTCGTGGCGGTGGCGGAAGGCGGCACGCACATCCTGGCCGAGCGCCTGAGCAGCCTGACGGATTTTATGATCGCCCATCACGAGCCGTTTCCCGAGCTGGTCGGCCCGCTGAGCGGCGTGATCGACCGCGTGGCGCTCACCAAGCTCCTGATCGAAATCCCCCCGGCGGAACTGCCCGGCGTGCGTGACGAGCTGGCCCGCCTGGCCGGGGACTCCGTGGAGCTGGTGCGCAGCATGCCCCAGCTGCTGGAAGTCCTGCCGCCCGGCGCCTCCAAAGGGGACGGCCTGCGGCGCCTGCTGGACGACCTGGGGATCGATCCGCAGCACGTGATCGCGTTTGGCGATGCTGAAAACGACCTGGAAATGCTGGAGATGGTGGGTCTCGGGGTGGCGATGGGCAACGCCAGCGACGCCATCAAAGCCGTCGCTAACTATGTCACCGCGTCAAATGATGAGGATGGGGTAGGGCTGGCAGTCGAGCGTTTCGTGCTGAACGGGCAGCACTGACTCAGTGAAAGAAGCCGCGCAGCCGGGTCATGAGGCCCAGCAGTCCGCCCGCTGGCAGCGGCCAGCCGCCCAGGTCCTGCCAGGCCGCGGCGAAGCTGAGGCCCGTTTCCCACACGAAGCCTTCCCGCACCCCGCCGGAGGACAGCACTACCGCATCCAGGCCGGGGACGGCCTGCCCCTCCGCGGCCCAGGCCCAGCCCACCGCCCCGATGTACAGCGCCCAGGGCGGCAGCGGCAGCCCCAGCACATCCACGCGGCAGGGCGGCTCCCCCGGCACGCTCAACCGGAAAGCCAGCCGGGCCTCAAGCTCCGGCAGGAACAGGTTCATCACCGGGGACTCATTGGCCGCCGCCGCCACCCAGATGCTGCTGCCCGGCCCCAGCGCGAACACCTGCCGGTCTGCTGGCGCGGCCGGGGCGTGCAGCCGAAAGTGGGTCGCGAGCGCGGGCGGGCAGGATGCTTTTAGTGAGAAGTTGGTCATTCGGGTGTTCCGATTATCGTCTTGCTGGATCGTCTCTCCTGATTGTACCCGATGCTGGCCCGTGAAAAAGCGCTAAAATTCTGATGAATTTGTGCCGCCCAACGATTAATTCTGCTAGAATAATGAATGGGTCACTACTACAGCCTGTCCTGTAATCTTGTCTGCGGCACCGTTACACTGGGATCCGCCTGAGTGTTACCAGGCGGGAACGGAAGGCGCATCGTATGTTTGCCAGGCTGGCGGTTACCACAACCGCCGTGTTCATGCTGCTGATCCAGTTTCTGCCGGCTGCCAATTCGCTGGAGTTTCAGGACGATGTGCTGCGTGTGGGGGTCTATGAGAACCCGCCGCTGATCTTCCTTGACGAACGTGGCAGGACGGTAGGGCTGTACGCCGATCTGCTCACGCATATCGCGCAGCAGGAAGGCTGGACGCTGAATTATGTCCAGTGCAACCTGGCGACCTGCCTGTCCGCGCTGGAAGCCGGCACGCTTGACCTGCTGCCGGCCATGGCATACCTGCCAGACCAGGCCGCGCGGTTCCAGTTCTCAGAAGAAACCGTGATCATGGACTGGGGGCAGCTCATCACCCCGACCTCCAGGCGCATCAATCACATCTTCGATCTTCATAACCAGATTCTGGCGGTCGTCCGTGACGACTGGCATTACGCCGCGTTCCAGCAGCTCGCCGCGGAGTTTGGGCTGCCAGTCCGGGTTATCCCCTTTGAACACGAAGCGGATGTGCTGTCCCAGGTGATGGCGGGCACGGTCGATGCCGGGCTGCTCAGCCGCCTGAGCATGCAGTATTACGGGATGCAGATCAGCCTGCCGGTGGGCAGTAGCCTTTCACTTGACCCGGTCAATATGGTGTTTGCCATCCCTGCCGGGCACGACCCGGCGCTCCTCCACACGCTGGACAGCCACCTCCGCCAGCTGAAAGCCAGCCAGAACTCCCTGTTCTATCAGTCTCTGAATCGCTGGGTGAACGGGCAGCGCACCGTGCTGCCGGAATGGCTGGTCTGGGCGCTGCTGACCGGGGGCAGTCTGATCCTGATCATCTCGGCGGGCAATTTCGTGCTGCGCCGCCAGGTGAACCGCCGCACCGCCCAGCTGGAACAGCGCACGCGCGAGCTGCAAAGCCTGCTGGATGCCAGCCGCGACCTGGCCGCGATCCGGGACCTGCATGAGCTGCTCTACCAGATCGCCCGCCACGCGCTGGACCTCCTGGACGCGGACGAAGCGATCCTGATGCAGATGATTGACGACCAGCATTTGCGCCCCACACTCATGCTGGGCGACCACACCGATGAGACGCTGCAAATCTCTATCCCCATCGGCCAGGGCCTGACCGGGACCAGCGTCGCCAACAACGAGCCGCTGATCATCAATAACGCGCAGGACGACCCGCGCGCGATGCAGGCGCCCGGCACGCCGGTCAGCGATGTGGAGCATGTGATGGTGACGCCGCTGGTCTTCCGGGAGAAGATCATCGGGGCGCTGCTGGTGAACCGGATGAACAAGCCGGGCTTCACCCAGGATGATCTGCGGGTGCTGATCGCCCTGGCCCAGCATTGTTCCACGGCCATCGAAAACGCGCGGCTGTATGGCGAGCTGGAAAAACACAACACATCGCTGGAACAGCTGGTGACCGAACGCACCGGCGCGCTGCAGATCGCCAACGAGAACCTGTCGCGGCTCAGCTCCCTGAAGGATGAGTTCGTCTCGAATGTCTCGCACGAGCTGCGCACGCCCATCGCCAGCCTGAAGCTGCGCCGCTACCTGCTGGCGCGCCAGCCCGAAGCCGCGCCCACTCACCTGGACGTGATCGAGCGTGAGACGCACCGCCTGGAAGAGATCGTGGAGGACCTGCTTTATATCTCCCGGCTGGATCAGGGCCGCATCACCCTGACCCCCCGCCCTGTAGACCTGAACGCGCTGGTGATGGAGATGGGCGGCGACCGCGCGCCCCTGGCGACAGACAATGGCCTGCGGCTGTACATCCAGACCGCGGAGGGCCTGCCCCCGGTGCTGGGTGACCCGCGCCTGATCAGCCAGGTGCTCAGTATCCTGCTGACCAACGCCCTGAACTACACCCCCGCAGGCGGCACGATCACCATTCAGACGTTTAAACAGGGGCAGAATGGCAAAGCCTGGGCGGGCTTCAGGGTAAGCGACACCGGGCCGGGCATCACGCTGGAAGAACAGGCGCGGATCTTTGACCGGTTCTACCGCGGCCGCGCGGCCCGCGAGTCCGGGCGGCATGGCACCGGGCTGGGCCTGTCCATCGCGCAGGAGATCATCAGCCGCCACCAGGGCCAGATCACGATCAGCAGCGCGGGCATCCCCGGGGAAGGCGCAACCTTCACCGCGCTGCTGCCCGGCGCAGCTCCACACCCCGGCTAACACCCTGCAGGTTGGCGCTTTGATGACGTTCACCGATTTACTGCGGATATGTGGTGTGATCACTTTCGGTTGATCGACACGCCCTCGCTTTGCAAAGCGACGCCTACCCCGCCGAAGACTCAGGCGAGACCAGCTCCGCCAGCATGCCAAACTCCGCCAGGGCCGCCTGCAGCGCCGCCGCCTGCCCGGGCCGCACGATCACGGCCTCTGGCCCCAGCCGCGCGCCCAGGTAGCGCCGCAGCCCCGGCTCCTCCAGCACAGTATCCAGCGCCTGGGCGGAAACCGTGCGCAGGACGGTGAGCGTCTCCAGCGTGGCATCGGCGTCGGTCGTCTGCGACCAGCGCTCCAGCAGCGTCGCCATGCCCGCGGGCAGCGTCTCGGCCCCCAGCGCGCGGGTGAGGAACGCCCGTACATGCCGGGCCTCGATACCCTGCAGGGAAGCGCGCCGCAGCCCGCGCAGCGAAAACCGGTAGCGGTAGGCCTCCCCGGCACTCAGCCACTCGGTAAAGCGTGCCAGCTGGAAGCGGTCATAGCGGCTGAAACGGCGCGGGACTTCCAGCGTGCCGTCCTCATGCAGCGTGAGGGGGGAGTCGGGGTCAGGCGGCGCCGGCCATTTCGCCTCGCTGACGAACGCACGCCCGTAGGCGTTCAGGCGGCCCAGCCGCCCGCCGGCGTAGCGGCCCAGGTCAGCCAGGCCCAGCCAGTGCAGCGGCCCGGTGAGCATAAAGGCCAGCTGCGCGCCTTCCACGCGGTCCCAGCTTTCAAAGCCGTTGAGGTAGGCTTCATCGCCTTCAGCGCGGATATACCAGCTTTCGTAATCACCGCCGGGGCGCTGGAAATCCGGCTCAGCGCTCTTGATCTCCTCCACCACGCCGGCCACGATCCACCAGGTATCCGGCGGCAGGGGAGCCAGCGCCTGCGCGATCACGCGGCGGCCCAGCCGGGGGTCATTCCCCACCGTTTCCACGCGCAGCCCCGGCACATGGCACAGGTCGTTATAGGCCAGGCTCTCGCGCCAGGCCAGCGCCAACAGCCGCACCTGCTCCGCCCGCGCGGCCTCCAGCCAGTTCTTCGCGTTCTGACTCACCGGTTTCAGCAGGCCGTCCCGCGGGCCGATCAGGGTCAGCGAGCGGGCCAGCCCCAGCAGGAAATTCAGGCGCAGCGGGTCGCGTTCCAGCAGGAAGGTGTTCAGGGTGCTGAGGTGCGCTTCCGGCAGGGTGTCGTCATCGCGGGGGGTCACCGCCGCGACCTGCAGGTAAGCCAGCAGCGTGGCGAGGTCGTCCACAATGCTGGTGTTGGCTGCGATGATCTCGTCCGGCTGGTCGGCGGGCAGCGCCCATTCCTCCGCGCCCGCGGCCTCCTCCTCATCCTCTTCCAGGGGGAAGTCGTCCTCCTCCTGGGTCAGATCAAAGCCGGTGTGATGGATGGGCAGCACCGCTGCCAGGTCCACCGGCACATACACCACCGCTGATGGCCCGGCGGCGGCCTCGTCAAAGCCGCGCGCGATCAGGCCGCGGTAGTACAGCGCCTCTGTGATGCTGATCGGGTTCAGGTAGGGTTTTTCGCGTTCCAGCTTGCCCGGCCCCATCTCGCGGATCTCACCATAGAGCCGGAAGAACATGCGCGCCGCCATCTTGCCGTTCGATCCCAGCAGGGATTGCATCGCGCCGCGCTGCTCGTCGTCCAGCCGATCCCACGTGGCAGCGGCGGCCTCCGGGTTGAGCATGGCGCTCATCAGCAGCGCGGTGATGTCGGTGACGCTGTGCGTTTCCAGGTCCACATCCCAGCGATCAGCGATCACCCCCAGCATCACGGGGTCATAGGCGCGTAAGGTCTGTTCAAGGTTGAGCATGGGTAATCCCCCTGCCTCAGAAACTCCGTTTGGCGGCTTCGACAGCAGCATAGCCTGCTGCCAGTTGCCGATGCAGCTGCCAGTTGCCGATGCAGCTGCCAGTTGTAACGACAATTGCCAATTGTAACGACAATTGCCAGTATAGTCGGTGGTAGTACGGGGAGCAACCACTAGCGCGCTGCCGCAAACCTGCTAGAATTTAGGCGAGCCTAATTTTATTGTGAGGGTCTGCTGTGGTGTGCTATCCAGGGCAGATGCCTCGTAGAACCAAAGGGGAAACACCGATGACTGAAACGTTTATCGCGCTGCCTGCCACCCTGCAGGCCCTGCTGGGGACTCTGTTCACCTGGGGTCTCACGGCGGCGGGCGCCAGTGTCGTATTCTTCACCAAAACCTTCAATCGCAAGCTGCTGGATGCCATGCTGGGCTTTGCCGCCGGGGTGATGATCGCCGCCAGCTTCTGGTCGCTGCTGGCCCCGGCCATCGAAATGTCCGAGGAGATGGGCGGCGTGCCTTCCTGGCTGCCTGCAGTGGTTGGATTCCTGGCCGGCGGGGCGTTCCTGCGCCTCATTGATATGGTCCTGCCGCACCTACACCTGGGGCTGGATATCTCCAAAGCGGAGGGCATCAAGACCCAGTGGCAGCGCTCCATCCTGCTCGTGCTGGCGATCACGCTGCACAACATCCCGGAAGGGCTGGCGATTGGCGTGGCGTTCGGGGCGGCAGCGCAGGGCATGCCCGCCGCCACCGTGGCCGGGGCAGTTGCGCTGGCGATCGGGGTGGGCATCCAGAACTTCCCGGAAGGGCTGGCCGTGTCCATGCCGCTGCGCGGTGAGGGGATGAGCCGCCGCAAGGCGTTCTGGTACGGCCAGCTTTCCGCCGTGGTGGAGCCGGTCGCGGCCGTGCTGGGCGCGGCGCTGGTGATCGCCATGCGCCCGCTGCTGCCCTACGCGCTGGCCTTCGCTGCCGGGGCGATGATCTTCGTCGTGGTGGAGGAAGTCGTGCCGGAATCGCATTGTTCCGGCAACGGCGATATCGCCACGATGGGGACGATGCTCGGCTTCGCGGTGATGATGCTGCTGGACGTGGCGCTGGGCTAAACACCCCTGCGCGCGCCGGAATGCGGTCTTGACACGCACCCCGCCCGGCGCTACAATGCACGTCGACGTTCGGGCGTGTAGCTCAGCTGGGAGAGCGCTACAATCGCACTGTAGAGGTCCAGGGTTCGAATCCCTGCACGTCCACCACACAAAAAAAGCGTGAGCCAATTGGTTCACGCTTTTTGAGTCCTCCGGGCAAAAAACCGGCCCGCCTACGGCCAGATCTCGTCCACGCTGGCCGCTTTGATCGTGATGCGCTCGGCCACCAGCTCACTCATCGCGCTGTCAAAATCGGAGAATTCGATCGCCGTGATCACCGCGCCTTTATACACCCAGCGGCGCGTTTCCTGGCCTTCATCCACGGCAACCACCGCGATATCGCGCGGGGCATGCCCGCCCTGCATCGTCTCGCGCGTCCAGGCGTTGAAGGGGGTGGCCGGGTCGCGCTGCACCATCTTCGTGATGGTCAGCGGGGGGATTTCCCCGCCGGCCACAAAACTGGTCAGGCCGTGGACGCTGAACACGCCGCCCGCTTCCTGGCCGTTTAGCTCAACCCGAAATTCGTGGGCCGAAAGACTGTCAACTGATTTAATGCCGTCTGGAGCCATCTTATTCCGCATCCTTTCCGCATAACATAAGCCTGCCACAACGCTGCCGGGCTGTTCGCGCCTCGGTGTGTCCCGTTTCGTAGTATACAGGCGAACGCGAGAGAGGAGCAAACGCCAGCCAGCATAAGCTCGCCGGGCGTTTCCCCTAACAACAAGGGGCCAGCCGTGATGGCTGACCCCCGGACTACCAGTAAAGCGCGTGATGGTTTCCAGTACGCCTGACCCTGAGATGAAGGGCTACCGTCTACTTATTGTGGGTGATGTCGATCTTGATGAAATCGACCAGGTGCGCGATGACGAGCAGCACCGCCAGCTGCGGGATGACGACCGCCACCAGCACCGCCGCCAGCCCGGGCAGGCTGAGGACGGTGGTGCCGTCCTGCCGACGGATGATCAGGTTACGGGCGTTGATCTCGTACAGAAGCTCGCGGAGCTTGTCCACTATCTCCTGGCGCGTTGAGTTGTTCTTGGGCTTACGTTCCTCTGACATGGGTGATTTCCCCTTTCCATCTTTGACTACCGCTGACCTTGTATAGTGTATTACGCAGGACCGGGCGGCGGGTTGCGCGGGCGGCGAGCGGTTTCTCCGCGCCGGGCGCTGTGCCACCGGGCAGCAAAGGCAATTCGACACGGATCACACGGATCAGGCGGATCACAATGAATCTTCCACGGATTTTCTGGCACGGGTGGCATTCATCGCCGGGCGTGATTCTGGTCTTTGCGCTTGTCGCTTTTCTCCTGCCTCCTGACTCTGGGTCCCTGCCTGCGCCGAGCAGCAAAGGCAATTCGACACGGATCAGGCGGATCACAATGAATCTTCCATGGATTTCCTGGCTCGGCTGGTATGCAGTACCGAGCGTGATTCTGGTCTTTGCGCTTCTTGCTCGCTGCTAGTTCTTGCCTCTGGCCTCCTGCCTCCTGCCTCTGATCTCGCCGCTGCTTGACACGCCACCCTGATCCTGCCATACTGTGATCAACTGGTAAGTGGTCTGACCAGTTATGACTCGACACACAAAGGACACCGCCCATGAACTGGTCTGCGCCAAAGCGCCCCGTTGATCATGTTGAAGAAGCGCTCATCTCCGCCATCCTGTCCGGCGAGTTCGCCCCCGGCGATAAGCTGCCCGCCGAACGCGAGCTGGCCGGGATGCTGGGCGTCACGCGGCCCACGCTGCGCGAGGTGCTGCGCCGCCTGGAACGCGACGGCTGGATCACGATCCAGCAGGGCAAGCCGACACTGGTCACCGATTTCTGGCAGGAGGGCGGGCTGAACGTGCTCACCGGGATCGTGCGCTACAGCCAGCAATTGCCGGAGGACTTTGTGCTGAACTTGCTGCGCGTCCGGCTGGATATGGCCCCTTCCTATACGCGGGAGGCCGTCCGGGCGGATGCTCCCGCGGTGGCCGCCCTGCTGGCGGAGGCCGCCGCCCTGCCTGATACCCCGGAAGCCTACGCCGCCTATGACTGGCGCGCCCACCATGAGCTGACAGTGCTTTCCCGCAACCCGATCTACGCCCTGATCCTGAACGGGTTCGCCGGGTTCTATGAAAGCCTGGCGCGCCAGTACTTCGCGCCGGAAGAAGCGCGGGCGATCTCGCGCGCGTATTACGCTGACCTGCGGGCGGCGACGCTGGCCGCGGATGCGGCGCGGGCGGAGGCGGTCACACGCACGGTGATGGCCCGCAGCGTGCAGCTCTGGGCAGAACACGGAAACGGGATGACAGGAGGGGAAGCATGAGGCGCTGGAACGGGTGGGGCGATGATACGCGGGAGTACCCGCTGCCGGAGGGCGCGGCGGCCTTTCTGGAGGAAGCGGCCGGGCCGGGCCAACCGCCGCAGGATGCCGCGCTGGAAGACGTGATCGCGGCTGTGCCGGAGTCACGCTTGCCCGCGCATCCCCTGGTTACGACCGACGCCGAAACGCGGGTGCGCCATGCGCGCGGCCAGAGCTTCCCCGACTGGATGGCGATGCGCGCCGGGCGGTTTGGTGCGTTCCCGGACGGCGTGGCCTTCCCGATTTCCGGGGAGGAAGTGCAGGCCCTGATCCAGTACGCGCAGGCGGCGGGGATCCGCCTGATCCCGTATGGCGGCGGGACGAGCGTGGTCGGGCATATCAACCCGCTGGGGGGCAGCGACCCGGTCCTCACCGTGAGCCTGGCACGCCTCAACCGGCTGGAGAGCATCGACACGGCCAGCGGGCTGGCCTGCTTCGGCGCGGGGGTGAACGGCCCCGACCTGGAAGCCCAGCTCCGCGCACACGGCTTCACGCTGGGCCACTACCCGCAGTCCTTCGAGCTGTCCACGCTGGGCGGCTGGATCGCCACGCGCTCCAGCGGGCAGCAGTCCCTGCACTACGGGCGGATCGAGAAGCTGTTCTCCGGCGGCGTGGTGGAAACGCTCCGGGGCCGGCTGGAGCTGCCCGACTTCCCCGCCTCCGCCGCCGGGCCGGACCTGCGCGAGATCGTGCTTGGCTCGGAAGGGCGCATGGGTGTGATCACGCAGGCCACTGTCCGCGCGGCGCGCCTGCCGGAATACGAAGCTTTCCACGCCGTGTTCCTGCCGGACTGGGGCCGGGCGCAGGCCGCGGTACAGGCCATCATCCAGGCCGGGCTGCCGCTCTCCCTGCTGCGGCTCAGCACCCCGGTGGAGACCGAGACCACGCTGGCGCTGGCCGGGCATGAGCGCCTGATCGGGGCGCTGGAAGGGCTGCTGCGGCTGCGCGGCGTGGGCGAGGACAAGTGCATGCTCATGATCGGGATCACGGGCCGGGCGAAGACGGTCAAGACCGCGCTGGGCGAGGCGGTGGATATTGCCCGGCAGCACGGCGGCGTGCACGTGGGCCAGACCTTCGGCAAGCAGTGGATCAAGGGCCGCTTTGACACGCCCTACCTGCGCAATACGCTGTGGGAGCGCGGTTATGCCATCGACACGCTCGAGACCGCCGTCTCGTGGGATCGTGTCCCGGCGATGGTGGACGGGCTGGAGGCTGCGCTGCGGGCGGAGGGGGAGGACGCGGGCGAGCGCATTCATGTGTTCACGCACCTCTCGCACCTGTACCCGATCGGCTCCAGCGTCTACGTGACCTACCTGTTCCGGCTGGCCGCGGACCCGGACGAGACCCTGAGCCGCTGGCAGGACATGAAGCGCCGCGCCAGCGAAACCGTGGTGGCGCTGGGCGGGACGATCTCGCACCAGCACGGGGTGGGGACGGATCACGCGCCTTACCTGCCCGCGGAGAAGGGCGCGCTGGGCATGGAGACGATCCGGGCGCTGTACGGGCAGTTCGATCCGGACGGCATACTGAACCCGGGCAAGTTATACGCATAAGTGGTGTATCGGAAGAAGGGCAGAACAGGATGATGTGGGCAAAAGGCTGGCGGGACACCGCCTGGGAAACACTGGACAGCGACTGGGACGTGATCGTGATCGGGGGCGGGATCACCGGCGCGGGCATCCTGCGGGAGGCGGCGCGGCATGGCCTGCGCGCCCTGCTGGTGGAACAGGCCGATTTCGCCTGGGGGACGAGCAGCCGTTCCTCCAAGCTGGTGCATGGCGGGCTGCGCTACCTGGCGCAGGGCAACCTGCTGCTGACCTGGGAATCCGTGCGGGAGCGCGAGCAGCTCCTGGCGGACGGCCCCGGCCTGATCGACCCGCTGGGCTTCCTGATGGCGACGCACAAGGGCGACCACCCCGGCCGCTGGACGTACCGCGCCGGCCTCTCGGTTTATGACCTGATGGCCCTCCAGTGGAGCCACCGCTACTACAGCGCGCGCGATTTTCGCATGCTGGCCCCGCACGTGACCGACCGGGCGCTGGAGGGCGGCTTCCGCTACGGCGATGCCCAGACCGACGATGCGCGGCTGGTGCTGCGCGTGATCCGGGAGGCGGTGGCCGATGGCGGGGCGGCGCTCAACTATGTGCGGGCGACCGGCCTGCTCCGCGAGGAGGGCGAGATTGTCGGTGTGCGGCTGCATGACACCGCCGCGGATCGGGCAGGGGAGGCGCGCGCGCGGGTCGTGATCAACGCCACCGGCGCGTGGGCGGATCGCCTGCGGGCGGAGGTCGGCGGCGAGCCGGTTATCCGCCCCCTGCGCGGCAGCCATATCGTGATCCCGGCCTGGCGCCTGCCGCTGGCACAGGCGATCAGCTTCCTGCACCCGGTGGATCGCCGCCCGGTGTTCCTGTTCCCCTGGGAGGGCGCCACGCTCGTCGGCACGACCGATGTGGATCATGCTGGCGACCTGAATGAGGAACCGGCCATCAGCCCGGCGGAAGTGGCCTACCTGCTGGCGGCGGTCAACCACCAGTTCCCCTCGCGCACGATCGGCGTGGAAGACATCGTGGCGACCTTCGCCGGGGTGCGGCCCGTGATCGGCACGGGCAAGGCCGACCCCTCCAAGGAGAGTCGCGAGCATGTGGTGTGGCAGGAACACGGCCTGCTGACCGTGACCGGCGGCAAGCTGACCACCTTCCGCGTGATCGCGCTGGATGCGCTGAAAGCCGCGCGCGACCGGCTGCCCGACCTGCCGAAGCTGGAGGGCGACCAGCCTGTCCTGGCGGCGGTGGATGTGGCCCTGCCCGGCGGGGAGGCGCTTTCCCTGGCGGCGCGGCGGCGGCTGCTGGGCCGCTACGGCGCGGATGCCCCGGCACTGGTGGCCGCGGCGGGGCCGGGCGAGCTGGAGCCGATCCCCGGCACGGCCAGCCTGTGGGCGGAGCTGCGCTGGGCGGCGCGGGCGGAGGGCGTGGTTCGGCTGGATGACCTGCTGCTGCGGCGGACGCGGCTGGGCCTGCTGCTGGCGGAGGGCGGCGCGGCCCACCTGCCCCGCATCCGCGCGATCTGCCAGCCGGAACTGGGCTGGGATGATGCGCGCTGGGCGGCGGAAGAAGCCGCCTACCGGGCGCTGTGGGCGGCGTCTTACAGCCTGCCGCCCCATGACCTGATCCCGGACTGGGAGACCCTGCTGCTGAACGCGCGCGCCGAACGGCTGGCCCAGCCCTTCAGCCTGCGCCGGCCGCTGGCCCTGCTGGCCGGGGCAGCGGTGCTGCTGGCGCTGCCCGCCTTCTGGCGGCGGCTGCGCGCCCGGGTGGGGGCATAGCAGCGCAACCCGGCTTCGCCGGACTGCCACCGGTGCTATAATGCGCGGAGGCTGCGTCCTGTCTGTCAGCGGCAAGGGGGACTCATGGCGGGTGATTATATTCTGGCGATAGACAACGGCACGCAAAGCGTGCGGGCTTTGCTCTTTAACCTGCGCGGCGAGATCGTGGAGAAGGTGCGCGTGCCGATCACACCTTACACCTCCCCGCGCCCCGGCTGGGCGGAGCAGGACCCGGCCTACTTCTGGGAGTCGCTCTGCCAGGCCACCCACAAACTCTGGGCGCAGATGACCATCCCGCGGGAGGCGATCGCGGGCGTGGCGGTCACGTCGCAGCGCTCTACCCTGATCAACCTGGATCAGGCGGGCAGGCCGCTGCGCCCGGCGATCGTGTGGCTGGATAAGCGCCGCACGGAGGGCCTGACCCCGGTGGGTGGGCTGTGGGGGCTGGCTTTCGGCCTCGTGCGAATGGCGGAGACGGTCGCTTATTTCCAGGCGGAAGCGGAAGCCAACTGGATCCGCACCCACCAGCCCGATGTCTGGGCGCAGACGCACAAGTATCTGCTGCTCTCCGGCTACCTGCACTACCGCCTGACCGGGCAGTATGTGGATTCGGCGGGCAGCCAGGTGGGTTATATCCCCTTCGACTACAAAAAACTGACGTGGGCCGGCCCGCGCGACTGGAAGTGGCAGGCCGTCCCCATGCCGCGCGAGATACTGCCCGATCTTGTCCCTCCCGCGGGGCTGCTGGGCCATGTCAGCGCGCAGGCCGCCGCCGAGACTGGCCTGCCAGCAGGGCTGCCCGTGATCGCTGCCGCCGCGGATAAAGCCTGCGAGGTGATCGGCTCCGGCTGCCTGGAGCCGCACCTGGGCTGCCTGAGCTACGGCACGACCGCCACGATCAATACCACCCACGCCCGCTATATCGAGGCCATCCCACTCGTCCCGCCCTTCCCCGCCGCCGTGCCGGATCGCTACAGCCTGGAGATCCAGATTTACCGCGGGTTCTGGATGGTGAGCTGGTTCAAGGAGGAGTTCGGCCTGCGCGAAATCCTGCTGGCAGAGGAACGCGGCGTGGAGCCGGAGGCGCTGTTTGAACGGCTGGTAGAGGGCGTGCCGCCGGGGTCGGATGGCCTGGTGCTGCAGCCGTTCTGGTCGCCGGGCGTGAAAATCCCCGGGCCAGAGGCGCGCGGCGCGATCGTGGGCTTCAGCGACGTGCATACCCGCGCCCACCTGTACCGCGCCATCCTGGAGGGGCTGGCCTACGCCCTGCGGGAGGGCAAGGAGCGCAGCGAACGGCGCAGCCGCGTGCCGATCACGGAGCTGCGCGTTTCCGGTGGCGGGTCACAGAGTGACGCGGCCATGCAGCTCACCGCGGACGTGTTCGGCCTGCCCACGGGCCGCCCGCACACCTACGAAACGTCCGGGCTGGGCGCGGCGATTGACGCGGCGGTCGGGCTGGGCCTGCACCCGGACTTCACAACCGCCGTCCGGGAGATGACGCGCATGGGCCGCGTGTTTGAGCCGGACGCCGCCAGCCACGCCATTTATGACGAGCTGTACGAGCGCATCTACCAGCGGCTGTACGGGCGGCTCCAGCCACTGTACGAGGAATTGCAGGCCATTGCCGCCCGCGTGGAAGGGCTGGCCGTGCCTCCGCCGCCGGCGGAGTAGCCGCTGCGGTGTCGCGTTACCGGCGCGGCACGACGATCCACGCCGCACTACTGAAAATGACCAGCGCCGCCAGGGCCAGCCATACCTCCGGCGGATCGTAAGCGTAGCGCCACACCGACTCCGTGCTATCAACCTCCCCCGGCAGGCCGGGCTGCGTGTTTTCCGCGTCATCAGGTTGCGCCGCATCCTGCCAGCGCCCCCCCGCGATGGCGTACAGCCGCCCCGTCAGTGACTCCTCCGCCGTGATCGTCACCCGGTTCGGCCCGTCCCAGTCCAGCGCCACCGCCGGGGCCAGCGTATTGCGGTACACGTAAACCGGCGCGTCCTCAATAACCATTTCCCGCACAAGTTCCAGCCCCTCCACCTCCAGCGGAAAGGCCGCGACAACGTGCGAAACCAGCCACTCGCCCAGCAGGGCGGCATCCGGCAGGGCGTCCCGGTTGGCACGGGCCAGCCGGTCGCGCTCGGAGTCGGCGGGGCCGGGGTCATTCACGCTGTAGGGCGGCAGGGTGATGCTGTAGCCCGCCGCCGGGATTCCGCTGGCCGCGGCGAACGCGCCGGTGTAGGTGCGCAGCTGGAACGGATCCACCCCGCCGAACTGCGGGATGTCCCAGTACGCGGCGGCCTGCTGCGGCAGGCTGTAGCTGGGCGAATACACACGGGTCGCGCCGTCCTCCGCCAGCAGCGCGGCCAGCGGCGCGTAGGGGTCCAGCCACGCGGCGCGGGAGCGCCCCTCCACCAGCGTGCGGTCGATCCACAGCAGGTCGGCCAGCAGGATCGCAGCCAGGGCGATCACCAGTACACGGGGGGGCAGCTTCTGCCCCAGCAGGATGACCAGCGCGGTCAGCGGCAGCGCCAGCAGGCCCAGCACCGGCCCGCCCCCGATGACCGGGCGCAGCACGACCGCCCCCGCAGCGACCAGGACGACTCCCCCGCCCAGCAGCGCGGCCGTTCCCAGCCGCCCGCGGTGGCCCAGGCGGGAGGCCTCCGCCAGCAGGTGCGCGCCCCAGCCGGCCAGGTAGGGCAGGATCAGCGCGGCCACCAGCCAGACGCGCCCCGGCACGCGCCACCAGCGCAGCGGCGGCAGCAGGCGATTCAGGGCCGGCCACAGCAAGAAGTGCTCGCCCATCGCGTAGGCCGCCACCAGCAGCAGCAGCCCGCCCCACAGCGCCAGCCTGCGCGGGGCGCGCAGCAGGGCGATCCCGGCCAGCACAAGGGTGCTGACCCCCACATACACCATGCTTTCCCAGCCGCCGCCGTGATTGCCGATCAGCAGCCCCAGCCAGCCGCCGGGCGTCAGGCTGCCCGCGGCGGCATCGGCCAGCGTGAGGTCGCCGCGCGAGAGATCGCCGCCCAGCAGGAGCAGGGCGCTCCATACCGGCGCGCTGAGGCCCAGCGCCAGCAGCCCGGCGGCGAGGATCGTGCGCGGGGCGAGATGACGGGCGCGGGGTGTCTGCGCGAGCAGCCACAGGGCATAAGCGGCGGCGGTCGCCCAGGCGTAGGCTCCCAGACGCACATCCGCCAGCAGGCACAGCGCCGCGAAGCCCCCGATCTGCGCCGCGACCCGGCGCGGGGGGGCGCCCGCGCAGGCCCGGTTCACGGCCCACAGCAGCCAGGGGAACCACGCCGCGGCATACACCAGATCGAGATGCCCGCCGCCCACGGAGCCGACCAGCCGCGGCGCGAAAGCGTAACCCAGCGCCGCCAGCGCCGCGGCCTCCGGTCGCATCCCGCCCGCCCGCGCCCAGGCGGCCATCCCCAGCCCGCCGATCACCAGATGCAGCCCGGTCAGGGCGTTCAAATGCAGGATCGGCGGCAGGAGCAGGGCCAGCCACTGGGGCGGGTACCAGACCTTGTTGAGCGGGTTGGCGGCGAAGGGCTGGCCGCTCATCAGCAGCGGGCGCCACAGCGGCCACGCGCCTTCCTCCAGGACAGATCGGCGCAGGAACAGCGCGGCGGGCCAGTGGGAGGTCACCGCGTCGGAGAACTGGGCCTCCGGCGCGAAGGGCAGCGCGTCCGGCCCCAGGCCGATACCCAGCAGAAAACCGCCCACCAGCAGGATCAGCAGCAGGGCGAGTAGGCCCATGTGCCGGGATGCGAGGGGCGGCATTTGTGTCATGCGATCGCGTTCCGGGTTGGGGCGCGTCAGCGCGCCGCGTCAACCAGTGCCTGGACTTCGGCGGCGTCCAGCGCGCCGTTAAAAAGCTGCACGTCCCGGATCGCGCCGGAAAACGCCCCGGCCCGCTGCGCGCCGCGTTTGAGCGCCCCGAGGATCGTGTTGCCCTGCGCAGACCACGGCGTCCAGGCGTCATCCAGGGCCGCCGTCTCCTGCAGCTCGCCGTTGATGTACAACCGGGCTTCCTTCGCCACCGCGTCCCAGACGGCGGCCAGCGCTACCCACTCCTCCGCGGCGACATCCAGCGGCGCGGCGGCGCTGATCGAGGCGTTGCCAAACGGGGCGTACAGCGTGAAGGCGAAACCCTCGCCCGTGTACTCCAGCACAAAGTTGCTGGTGATGCCGCCCTCCTGGCTGAGGATCGGTGCGGGCGCACCGACCGGTGCATTTGCACCGACCTGTACCTGTGCCGCGATCGTGAAGCTGCCCAGCGTGTTCAGCCAGCTCACACCCGTGTCGATGAACGTCTCATCCAGCACAAAGACGCCCTCCTCCGGCGGGACAGCCGCGCCATCCGGGGCCAGGATGCCCGCGCCCGCGGCTACCAGCCCGCAGTCTTCGCCGGCGGGCAGCGGCAGCGCGCTGTTAGCGGGGACTGGCCGCCCGAAATTGGGTGTGTTGTCGGCGTTCCACGTGAACGGCTGGGCGAAGATGGCGCGGTCGCCCCAGCCGTCATTCGGCTGCGTCTTGGCGTGGTAAAAGAGCCAGTACTCGCTGCCATCGGGGGAGAGCACGGGCGTGGAGTTATGGCCCGGCCCGTAGGAAGCGCCGCTTTCATCCTCATAGCCGCTGAACACCGGCCCGACCTTCTCCCAGGCGGCGGGGTCCAGCGGGTCATCCCCGCGCAGCACCAGCATGCCCAGCTTGTAGGCCCGCGTCCAGCTGGCATCCGCCGAATAGACGATCGTGAGCTGGCCGTTGTGGATGAACGGCTCCTGCCCTTCCTGAAGCGCGGCGACGGTGCGCTCCCAGGGCTGGTCTGGCTCCGAGATCAGGACGCGCGGCCCGCTGATCGTCAGGGGATCGCTCATGGGCGCGATGTACGTGTTCTGCGGGAAGTCGCCCACATCCCCCGGCCAGCCGGACCACACCATGTAGAGCTGGCCTTCGTATTCAAAGACCGCGCCGTCAATCGCCCACTTGTCGGCCTCCGGGTCGTAGACCTTGCCCATCATCGTCCACGAACCCTGCGGGTCGTCGGTGTCGGCTTTCAGGGCGTACATGCGGTGGGTGGGGTTGGCGCCGGGGGCTTCTGTCGCCGCCACGTAGATGTACCACGCGCCATCAATGTAAGCCAGCTCCGGCGCCCACAGGTCGTAGCTGTAGGGCTGGCCGGGCGGCGGGGTATAGACGATCCGCGCCTGCGCCGTGCCCAGCCCGGTGAGCGTGTCCGACCGGGCGATGCTCAGCCCGCTGGCCCCGGACTGCACCAGGTAGTAATAGCCGTCATGCTGGATGACGGAAGGGTCCTGCCCCAGCTCGATCAGGGGGTTAAGAAAAACGCACGAGATCGCGTGAGAGGGCGCGGTGTGCAGCAGGCCCAGCCCGCACACCAGCATCAGCACCGGCAGGTTACGTTTCATGGGGGTTCTCCTCGCAGACTGTCCTGATGCGAAAAGGGGCGCGGCCTGGCCTGCCCGCGCCCTGATCATGCCTGTTCTACTTCGCCGTGAGCGCCTCCAGGCGGCTCACCAGCCCGTCCAGCACCGCAAACGCGGCCTCCACCGGCTCCGGCTGGCTGAGGTCCACCCCGGCCAGCTTCAGCGCGTCCACGGGGTAACGCGCCCCGCCGGTGCTCAGGAAGTCCAGGTGGCCTTCCACCGCGCCCGGCTCGCCGTCCAGGATGCGGCGGGCGATGGCGTTCGCGCCGGAGATGCCGGTCGCATACTGGAAAACGTAGTAATCCACGTACAGGTGGCCGAACTGCGCCCAGGTGATGCCCACCCGTTCGCGATCCACGTGCATCTCCCCGCCGTAGCCTTCCGCAAAGAGATCGGCCATCAGCGCGATCAGGTCGTCGGCGGAAACACCCGCGCCGCGCTCGATGCGCTCATGCACTTCCAGCTCGAAGCGGGCCAGCGTGGGCATGATGAAGAAGTAGCGGTGGAAGTTGTCCATCGCTTCCTCAATGATGTTGATCTGGAAGGCGGGGTCGGGGCTGGCTTTCAGCAGGTGGGCGCGCACCATCGCCTGGTGGAAGTTAGAGGCGACCTCCGCCACAAAGAGGGAGTAGTCGCCATACAGCACCCGCTGATTCTGCCAGGCCAGGTAGCTGTGCATGGAGTGGCCCAGCTCGTGGGCCAGCGTGCTCAGGCTGCCGATATTGTCGTTATAGCTCATCATGATGAAGGGGTGCGTGCCGTGCGCGCCATAGGAGAACGCCCCGGCGCTCTTGCCCTGGTTGGGGTACACGTCCACCCAGCGATCCCCCAGGCAGCCCTGCCGCACGCGTTCCACATAGGCCTCGCCCATCGGGGCCAGCCCCTGGCAAATCCAGTCCACGGCCTGCTCGAACGGCACTTCCGGCTGTTCGGCGGTCAGCGGCGCCCAGATGTCGTAGGGCTGCAGCGTTTCCACGCCCAGCGCCGCCCGCCGGGCGCGCCAGTAGCGGTGCCAGGTGGGCAGGTTCTGCCTGAAGATGTTCAGCAGGTTGTCGTACACAGCGCGCGGGATGTTGTGCTGGAACAGGGCCATCTCCAGCGTGCTGGCGTAACGCCGGGCGCGCGCCTGGAACACGTTCTGCTTGACGGACGTGGTGAGCGCGCTCGCCAGCGTATTCTTGAAGGCCAGGTACTGGTCGGCGTAGCCCTCCCAGGCCGTGCGCCGCACTTCCCGGTCGGGGCTGTTGAGCAGTTTATCAATCGTGCCCTGGGTCAGGTCGTGCTCGCCCTGGTCTTTGCCGCGCGCCGCGGGGAACTTCAGGTCGGAGTCGGTCAGCATGCCATAGGTGTTATTGCTCCCACCAAAGGGATCGGCCAGCATGCCCAGCACTTCCTCCACCTCGGCGGAGCGCACGTGCGCCTGCTGGCGAAACAGGTTGTGCAGGTAATGATCAAGATGTGCGATTTCAGGGTTCGCCGCCAGCCAGCCGCGCAGCGTGTCTTCGCCAATCGCGAGCAGTTCCGGGTCGATAAAAGCCTGCGCGGCCAGCGCCTGCCCGTAGAGGCCCTGCGCCTTGCCCACCATCGCGGCGGCAGCCTGATCGGTGGTGTCCACGCTGTAGGTCATCGTGGCGTACATGTAGACGATATTCACCCGCCGGTAGAGGTCTTCCAGCACGCCAAAGGCTTCCGCCAGCGTCGCCGGGCCTTCGGCCAGCCGACCCTCAAACGCCCGCAGGCGGGGCAGATCGGCCGCGATCGCGGCCAGCTCGGCTTCCCAGTCGGCGGCGCTGGGGAACACGCTGGGCGCGTTCCAGCGGAATTCGGGCGCGATCGCGCTGCGCGGGGGTACAGATGCAGTCATGGGTTCTCCTCTATTTATGGTCCGGCCCCACCGGGATGCTGTGTACAGGGGTGATTATAGCGCGGGGGCCGCCCGGCGAAAGCAGCGGCGCAGCAGGCCCCCGCATCGCAGCGCGTTGGCGGCCCCACCGGGCAGCGGCTACAATCAGGCCGCAACGATGGAAAGGCGCGCCATGTCCCCGGTTCTCGATCTTGGCCTGTTCTCGCTGCCCGTTTACCCGGCGCTGCTGGCGCTGGCGATCGTGGCGGCCTTTGCCGCGCTGATCCGCACGGCCCGCAGCCAGCCCTCCCCCGCCGTCCTGCCCTGGGTGGATGCCGGGCTGGGCGCGCTGATTGGCGGGCTGGCGGGCGGGCGGCTGGCTCACGTCCTGCTGCATGCGACCTACTTCGGCCAGCACATGGCGGAGGCCTTCGACCCCCGCGCGGGCGGGCTGGACTGGCACGGCGCGCTGGCCGGGGCGCTGCTCGGGCTGCTGCTGGCGGCCCGCTGGCGGCGCGTCCCGCTCCGCCCGGCGCTGGAGGCGCTGGCGCTGATCTGGCCGCTGGGCCTGGTCCTGGGCTGGGCGGCCTGCCGGGCAGCGGCGTGCGGTTATGGCGCGGAAGTGTGGACGCTGGCCGACCACCCCGCCTGGGCGGTCAGCGAGCTGCCCGATCTCTACGGCAGCGTGGTCCCGCGGTACAATACCCAGGGCTTTGGCATGCTGCTGGGGCCGATCCTGCTGGGGATTGTGGCCCTGGCCGCGCGGCGCGCCTGGCTCCGCGGGGCGCTGCGCCTCGGGCTGGCGCTGGCCCTGACCGGCGCGGGCATGTTCACGATTGGGTTCTTTCGCGGCGACGGCCAGCCCGGCCCTCTGCCGGGCCTGAGCTGGGACCAGGCGCTCGACCTGGGCGTGATCGGGCTGGGGGCGGGCCTGATGGCGGCGGAAGCGCTCGCCCGGCGAACGGCGGACAGCGGATAAGGAGCAGGCTATGAACATCAACGTGGGGATTGCCCAGATTCACCCCGCTATCGGGGATATCCCGGCCAACCTGGAGAAGCACCTGGCGTACATCGACCGGGCGAAAGCGCAGGCCGTTGATCTGCTGGTGTTCCCGGAGCTGTCTCTGACCGGCTACAGCGTGCAGGACCTTGTCGGCGAGCTGGCAACGCGCCCCACCCCCGACGACCCCACCTTCCGCGCCCTGCTGGAGGCCAGCCACGACCTTGACCTCGTGGTGGGCTTCGTGCGTGAAGACAGCCGCCACCGCTTCTTCATCGCCTCGGCCTATCTCTCCCGCGGGGACGTGCTGCACGTGCATGACAAGCTGTACCTGCCCACCTACGCCCTGTTTGACGAGGGGCGCTATTTCGCGTGGGGAGACAGCATCCGCGCCTTTGACACCCGCTTTGGCCGGATGGGCATGCTGATCTGCGAGGATTTCTGGCACGCCTCGCCGCCCTACCTGCTGTGGCTGGATGGCGCGGACGTGCTGCTGCTGATGAGCGCCAGCCCCGGGCGCGGCCTGGACAGCGCCGACCGGCTGGCCTCCGCGCGCTGGGTGGAGCTGGTGAACGCGGCCTATGCCAGCCTGTTCACGGACTACGTGATCCATGCCAACCGGGTGGGCTATGAGGACGGGCTGAACTTCTGGGGCGGCTCCATGCTCACCGACCCCAACGGCGAGGTGCTGGCCCAGGCCCCTTATTTTGAGGAAGCGCTGCTCGTCCAGCGCATCGACCTGAACCAGCTGCACCGCACCCGCAGCTGTCTGCCCCTGCTGCGCGACGAGCGCACCGGGCTGATGCTGCGCGAGCTGACGCGCATCCTGCAGGCGCAGGACAGCCGCCCGCGCCAGCCCTGATCCAGCGCCGGGCGATTGGCGGCGGCAGGCCGGCGGATTTATAATACGGACGAATTTACTGGGACAGAAAAGAGGCTGAACGTGCCGGAAAACACTCCTCCTGAAGGATACCCCTCGCCCGCCATCCCGCGCCCCAGGGTGCGCAGCCGCGCCTTCTGGCGGGATATCCGCGATACGCTGCTGATGGTGATCGTCATCTACACGCTGGTGAACCTGCTCGCGCCGCGCTACATCGTAGACGGGGCCAGCATGCAGCCCAACTTCGAAACCGGCGAGTGGATCATCGTCAGCCGCCTGCCGTACCTGCTGGGGCAGCCGCAGCGGGGAGATGTGGTTATCCTGGATTTTGAGGAGCCGCAGGACGACCTGATCAAACGTGTGGTGGGCCTGCCGGGCGAAACCATTGGCGTGCGTGACGGCAAGGTGTTCGTGAACGGCATCCCGCTGGAAGAAGACTATATCAATGCCGAGCCGCGCTACACGGAGGAGCCGATCACGCTTGGGCCGGGCGAATACTACGTGCTGGGCGACAACCGCAACAACAGCCGCGATTCGCATTCCTTCGGCGCGGTGGCGGAAAGCCACATCATGGGCCGCGCCTGGCTGATCTACTGGCCGCCGCCCAACTGGGGGATCGTGCCGCAGCAGACCTACGCGGACGCGCCCTGAGCGAACGCGCCGCCCTCAGGCGTCCTTATCCACCGTCAGCACAATCTGAAACGGGTTGCCCTCCACATCGACGGCAGCCCGTGCGTTTTTATATGGGCTGAAGAGCGCCTCCAGCTCCTGGGCGGTGTGAAAGCGGCTGCGCATCAGGAGCAGGGTTTCGGCCAGCGCGATCAGGCGCACCTGCCAGCGCGCGATATTCGGCTCCACAATCACCAGCCGCCCACCCGGCTGCAGCACCCGCCACAGGTCGGCCACCGCTTCTTCATAATGGAAAAAGTGGTGGAAGGCGTCCACGACCAGGATTCGGGCGAACTGTCCCGCCGCAAAAGGCAGGCGCTCCACCTGCCCCAGGGTGGGATACAGGCCGTTTTTCTCCCGCGCACGGGCCAGCATCCCCCGCGACATATCCACCACAACCACGCCGCCCGTTTCCGCCCGCAGCGCGGCGGAAACACGCCCCGTCCCGCCGCCGGCATCCAGCAGCAGGCCCTCGGCAGGCAGGGCCAGCCGTTCGCCCAGGGCGGCGTGGTCGGCACCATCCGCCGTAAAAACATGGTCGTAGATCGGGGCGACAAACCGGAAATGATCAAACCAGGGTCGGGGCATCGCGTGGTCCTCCGGCAAACAGGCGTGGCGCTGATGATAAACAAAAAACCCCGACCGGTGGCCGGGGTTCTGTGTGAGCGGGCTATGGGATTCGAACCCATGACCTTCTCCTTGGCAAGGAGACGTTCTACCGCTGAACTAAGCCCGCATCAGGTGTTCAACTGGCCCATAGTATAGCGCTGTGCAGGTGTGGGGTCAAGTGTGAATTTGCCCGAAAAACCGGGCTTCAACCAGCTTAACCAGGCCGCCATCCAGGGCCAGCCGCCCCCGGCGAAATCCCCCCATGATGCCCCCAGACGTGACAAACGTACTACCTCAAACGCCTAAAATAACCGTAAAAACAGACAATTGACGCTTGTGTAATCTTTATTCTCTATTTATTATGGAACACATCATTGAGATTACGGGGTAATCTCAATGATCGTCAATACATAGTAATGAGACCAGCACTGAATCATGACCTTCAAGACCACAGCCTTTCATCGCAGCCTCCTGTTCTTATGCCTGACCGCCCTCCTGTTCCTGGCGGGCAGCGCCCCGGCGCTCAGCACCGCCGAGCTTCCCGCAGCCCTGCCGCTCCTCGGCGGGGGCAGCGCCAGTAACTCCCCATACGGGGACAGCTTCACGCTGAGCATCCCCAGCATCGACCTGGACGTTGAGGTGTGGGAGGCGTATGTGCGCCGCGACACCTGGGACTTCAGCGTCTTCACGCACCAGGCCGCCCACCTGCAGCTCACCGCCCTGCCGGGCCAGGGCTCAAACGTCGTCATCGGGGCGCACTACGAGCTGGCCGATTTTGTGCCCGGCCCGTTCATCAACCTGGACGCCGTGCCCGTGGGCGAGCAGATCCTGGTCGCCTTCCAGGGCCAGACCTACGTGTATGAAGTCACCGACACCATGCTGGTTCGCCCGGAGAACATCGAGGTGGCGTACCGCACCTCCTCCGAAGTGCTGACGCTGCTCACCTGCTACGCCTACCGGGCCAGCAGCGGGCAGTATGAGCAGCGTTATGTCGTTCGCGCCGATCTGGTGGAAGTTCGCTGACAACGATCCGCGCGGGCCATCCCTCCCCTGAGCGGAGTCGCCTTCCTTACACAGGCAGCAGGGTCGTGAAACAGCGCCCTGCTGCTGCGCTTTTTGGGGCGTTTCCCCGGAAGAAACGGCTCGGCCGGAGGCCGAATGAAGGCTTAACCAACCCTTGACATTGGGGGGGGCGTACGCTAAGATAACGCGCGTAAAGGGTACGGGGCTGTAGCTCAGTTGGTTAGAGCACTCGCCTGATAAGCGAGAGGTCACAAGTTCGAGTCTTGTCAGCCCCACCTGTTTTTTGTTTTATGGGGATGTAGCTCAGCGGGAGAGCGCCTGCTTTGCAAGCAGGAAGTCACGGGTTCGAATCCCGTCATCTCCATGATTTTTTGCCCCCACCTCAGCCGCCCCAACCACCTTTATCTTTCATTAACCACACCGTAGGGATTCCAGTGTTTGACACCGGGCAGGATGCCTCCTATACTACACATAAGTTAGGGGTTTTACAGGGATTTAGCGCTATGAGAGTTCTAGTGGAAATACGCCGGTCTCACAACTGAAGCACGATGGCAATGCGCCAGCGTGCTTTTTTGTTTCATGCACGGGCAGTCTCAAGTCCTCGCTTGGAGAGCAAAAGGAGCCTCAAATGGATTACGGGATGATCGGGAAAATTGAGAAGGCCAAGCGCTACGCCGAGCAGCGCAACCGGATGCGGTTTTTAGCCTTTGAGGTCGCGTTTGATGGCGACAACAGCCAGCACACGGTTAAGCACGACCACGGCACCTGGTCCTGCACCTGCAATTTCTTCAAGACCCGGGGCGTATGCAGCCACACCATGGCCCTTGAGCGCGTGCTCGAGGACATGCTGATGGATGCCCCGATTGAAGAAGGAGGAGCGTAGCCACCCCGGTTATCACATTTCCGGTGGCTTTTGCCCCCTGAGACCGACCCTCCAGCCCCCGCCGGAGGGTCTTTTTTCTTTTTTGCCCTGCGGGTCGGCCGGGCGGGCGCTCCTGCTAATCCTTGCCAGAGTCTTTTGAGGAATCCCCCCCGGCGCGGTGTATTATAGGTGGCAAAGCCGCCATTGTTTCAGCCGGGGCCATCCGGTACAATTCGCCTGATTTTCGCCCGGCCCGTGCGCGCCGGGCTGCGACCCACGAACAGAGTATCTGCCATGCGACGCTGGATTGCTGTGATTCTCGGCCTGCTCGTCAGCGCCATCTTCCTGTACCTGGGCTTCCGCGGGCTGGACCTCGGGCAGCTCTGGACGGCGATCCAGCGTGTAGAGGTGGGCTGGCTGCTGCTGGCCGCGGCGATCTACTTCGTGGCGACCTATATCAAAACGTGGCGCTGGTACTACCTGCTGCGCCCGGTAAAGGACGTGCCGCCGGGCAGGCTTTTCCGGCTGGTGGTTGTGGGCTACATGGGCAATAACATCTACCCGTTCCGCATCGGGGAGGTCGTGCGCGCCTACCTGCTCAGGCGCCAGGAGGATGCCCCCATCCCCGCCGCGCTGACCACGATCCTGGTGGAGCGCGTGTTTGACGGCCTCACCATGCTGGCGTTCATTTTTGTGGCGCTGCTGTTTGTGGAGTTCGACGCGCCGGGCATCAAGTCCGGCATCCTGGTCCTGACCGTGCTGTTTGTGGCGGCGCTGGGGCTCTTCTTTGGCCTGGCGCTGCGCCCGGCGCTGGCCCGCCGCCTGTATACCGCCGTGCTTACCCGCCTGACCCCCGCGGCGGTGGGAGAGCGTCTGATCGGCCTGGCGGATAACCTGATGGACGGGCTGGCCACGCTGCGCAGCCCGCGCGCCCTGGCCCTCACCTTCGCCACTTCCCTGCTTGGCTGGGTGGTGGAAGCCAGCACGTACTGGATCGTGCTGCACGCCTTCCCATTCGAGGCCAGCTTCTTTATCGTGCTGCTGATGGTCGGGCTGAGCAACCTGGCGACGATCCTGCCCACCACGCCCGGCTACGTGGGGACGTTTCACGGCGTGATCGTGCTGGTGCTGCAGGTCTTCGGCGTGGTCCAGCTGGATGCCGCGGCCTATGCCGTGGTCATGCATGGCGTGATCTGGCTGCCGGTCACGCTGGCCGGGTTCGCGTACCTGGTGCGGATGGGGCTAGGGCTGGGGGCCTTCGCCACGGCGGAAGCCGCCGTCTCCGCGGCCGGCAGCGCCGATCATAACCCGTAGGCATCCGCCTTCAAAGTATCCCCGTTACCTGAAAATTTAGGCCATTTTCACATCGTTCCTACCCGTTGAGAGGTAAGATTGAGTTGCGCTGCCATTGCCGGACAGTGGCCGCCAAAGGTTGAGTAAATCCATGACAGAACAACGCCACATCGCCATTATTGGAGCCGGGGCCGCAGGGCTGGCCGCCGCCTGGGACCTGGCCCGCCAGGGTCACCGCGTCACCGTCTATGAAGCCGGGGCGGAGGTCGGCGGGCTGGCCGCCGGGTTCAGCGACCCGGCCTGGGACTGGTCCCTGGAGAAGTTCTACCACCACTGGTTTGAGACCGATACCGACATCCTGCAGCTCATCAGCGAGATCGGCCACAGCGCGAAGGTGCAGTTCCCCTGGCCGACGACGAGCATCTGGTCGCCCGAAGGCACGTTCCCGGTGGATAAGCCCCGGGTCGCCAGCCCGCTGCTTTCACGAGCGTTCAACGTGCTGTCGATCCCCGGCCTGTCGATCATCGACAAGCTGCGCTTCGGGCTGGTGGGCTTCCTGCTGACCAAATATCACAACGGCATCACGCTGGAGCAGCACACGGCAGATGCCTGGCTGCGGCGCTGGGTGGGGACGCGCGCCTACGATCTGATGTGGCGCCCCCTGCTGATCGGCAAGTTCGGTGCGCTGTATGACCGGGTGAACATGGCCTGGATGTGGGCGCGGCTGTACAAGCGCACCGCCCGGCTGGGGACGTACCAGGGCGGCTTTCAGGCCATGCTGGAAGACCTGGCGGAGGCCGTGCGCGGCGCGGGCGCGACGATCCACCTGAACACCCCGGTGGAGGCGCTGCGCCCGGCGGAAGGCGGCGGGATCACGGTCAGCGTGGGCGGCGAGGCGCTGCACTACGACCAGGTGCTCAGCACGGTGGGGCCGGGCCTGATGCTGCGGCTTGCCCCCGACCTGCCGGAAGCCTACGCCGCGCAGGTACGCGCGCTGCGCAGCACGGGCGCGGTGGTCGTCGTCCTGGCGCTGGACCGCCAGCTCATGACCGACGGCACGTACTGGCTGAACCTGCCCGCCAGCAGCGCCGAAAAAAGCGCCAACCCATTCCCCTTCCTGGCGCTGGTGGAACACACCAACTACGTCTCGCCGGAACACTTCGACGGGGAGCATATTGTCTACCTGGGCGACTACGTGGACGCCGGGCATGAGTATTTCCAGCTGAGCGAGGACGCGCTGGCGGAACGCTTCATCGCGTCCCTGCCGCGGGTGAACCCGGACTTCACGCCGACCTGGATCCGCAAGCGCTGGGTGTTCCGCGTGCCGTACGCGCAGCCGGTGCCGTTCGTGAACCACTCGGCGCACATCCCCGCGATCCAGACCCCGCTGAACGGCCTGTACTGGGCCAGCATGAGCCAGGTTTACCCCTGGGATCGCGGGACGAACTACGCCGTGGAAATCGGGCGCCGGACGGCGCGTTTGATGGTCGAACACGCATAAAGGGAGAAGTGACACCGATGGGTATTGGCTACGAGTACATGCGCCAGTCGCGCCACTCGCTGACCGCAGAAACCGAATCCGACCAGCAAAAGGGCCTGCCCCAGCCGCCGCTGGAGCTGCCCGCCCCGGAGGGCGCGGCCCTGCTCGATCTGCCCGCCCCGGAGGAAGTCGGGCTGGCCCTGCTGGACTTAGTGGCGCTGCTGGAAAAGCGCCAGTCCCTGCGCCGCTACCCGCCGGAGCCGATCTCGCTGGCCGAGCTGGCCTACCTGCTGTGGGCCACGCAGGGCGTCAAGCGCCAGATGCCGCACCACACCTACCGAACCGTTCCCTCCGCGGGCGCGCGGCACCCGTTTGAAACGGTCGTGCTGGTGAACCACGTGGACGGGCTGGAGCCGGGGTTGTACCGCTATATGGCGCTGGGCCACCAGCTCGCCGCGCTGGACGCCCCGCCGGATATCGCCGAGCAGATCATGGCGGCCTGCCAGAACCAGAAGCAGATCGTGCAGAGCGCCGTCACCCTGATCTGGGTGGCCGATGCCTACCGCACGAAGTGGCGCTACGGCGAGCGGTTCATCCGCTACATGCACCTGGACGCCGGGCATGTCTGCCAGAACCTGTACCTGGCCGCGGAGAGCATCCGCTGCGGGGTGTGCGCGATCGCCGCGTTTGATGATGAAGACCTGAACGCCCTGCTGGGCTTTGATGGGGAGCAGCAGTTTGTCATTTACCTGGGGACGGTCGGGCGCCGCGTCTGATGCCCTGAGTGCGAGGATAGGCACATGTACGATCCTGATGTGATCAAAGTCATTGAAGTAACGCAGGCCGAGCAGATGCTGGATGCCCGCAGCAAAACCGCCATGCTGAGCGTGGCGACCTGGGCGGATTACTACCGCGTGGGCGAGGACTGGTATCACCTGCACCAGTGGCGCCAGTGGGCGCACGGCAGAACCGTCAACGAAGTCAGCCACTTCGGGGAATACACCACCGTCCAGGGCGATATCCTGACCGTCTGCCCGGAGGACAGCGACGACGCGATTTGCCAGGTGCAGGTCATCGAAATCCGGATGGTTGACCTTCACACCCTGACCGACCATGAAATCCGCGAGCTGGGCTACACGGATCGCCAGGCCTATAACGAGTACTGGAGCAGCATCGCGGACGGCTCGCACCGGGGCTGGTTCATGCGCTTCATGCTGCTGTCAGAAGTATCGGACATCCTGCAGTAAGACGGGCGCCCGCTGCGACAGGCGTCATACTCATACGTGACATTTTTCACAATATCCGCGCCAGGCTGAGGTAATCGGGCGGTTGGATGTGTATTAGGGATGTTGTAGCTTGGCAGGGGCCGCTGGCCCCTGTACAATGCTCACACCTCCACTTCCGGCAGTACCTGACGCTCCTAAAGGGCGCCGCAAATGTATGCAATGAGGGACAATAACAACATGAAGAATATCGCAGTCATCGGCGTTGGGTATGTGGGGCTGGTCACCGCTGCCGCATTCTCCGACCTCGGCAACCGGGTTACGGCGCTGGATATCAGCGAAGAGAAGATCGCCAACCTGAAAAAGAACATCATGCCCATTTACGAGCCAGGGCTGGCTGAAATGGTCGAGCGGAATGTCCGGGCCGGGCGCCTGACCTTCACCACCCGTTATGATGAAGCCCTGCGGGACGCTGAATTTGCCTTTATCTGCGTCGGCACGCCGGAAGGCGTGGACGGCGAAGCGGATTTGCAGTACGTGCGCATGGCGGCGGAGACCATCGCCCGCACGATGCAGCAGCCGCTGATTATCATCAACAAGAGCACCGTCCCGGTGGGGACGGGGGACTGGGTGGCCGATATCGTGGCCGAAACCCAGCCGCAGCCGATCGAGTTCGCCGTGGTGAGCTGCCCCGAATTCCTGCGGGAAGGCTCCGCCATCGGCGACTTCATGAACCCCGACCGCACCGTGCTGGGCAGCGAGAACCAGGCCGCGGCGGATGCGGTGGCCCAGCTGCACCTGCCCCTGCGCGCGCCGATCGTCGTTACCGACCTGCGCACCGCGGAGATGATCAAGTACGCCTCCAACGCGTTCCTGGCCACCAAGATCAGCTTCATCAACGAGATCGCCAACATCTGCGAAAGCCTCGGCGCGGACGTGGAGGAAGTCGCGCGCGGGATGGGCTTCGACAAGCGCATCGGGCCGCGCTTCCTGAACGCGGGCGTGGGCTATGGCGGCTCCTGCTTCCCCAAAGACGTGAAGGCCCTGAAGTACATGGCCCAGCTGCGCGGCAAGCACCCGCAGCTCCTGGAAGCCGTGATCGAGATCAACGATTTCCAGCGCAGGACGGCCATCCTGAAGGTGCGCGAGCTGCTGGGCGGCAGCGTGGCGGGCAAGACCATCGGCCTGCTGGGGCTGGCCTTCAAGCCTGGCACGGACGATATGCGGGAGGCCCCCGCCCTGACCATCGCCGAGCTGCTGCGCGGCGAGGGCGCCACCGTGCGCGGTTATGACCCGGTGTCGATGGAAAACGTCGCCCGGACGCACCCCTGGATCGAGCTGAAGGACGACGCCTATGACCTCGTGGCGGGCTGCGATGCCGTGATCGTGGTCACCGAGTGGAACGAATTCAAGCAGCTGGACATGCAGAAGGTGCGCGACCTGCTGGCCGCCCCCAATATCGTGGACGGCCGTAACATCTACGACCCGGCGATCATGCGTGAGCTGGGCTTCAACTACCGCGCGATCGGGCGCGGGTTTGAGGGCAAGGGCGTGCGCAACGGCGAATAAACGCCGTCTCTGGCTTCATCCGACAATCATCGACGCGCCTCCTGCGGGGGGCGCGTTTTTGCTGGGGCAGTTTAGCATCCGGTGAGAGGCGTCTGGCCGAGGGCCAGCCGATTGTGTATACTCGGCCCGAACGCACGCTTTACTGGAAAGGACTTCACAATGGCCGACAAGATTCGCAAATCCGAGCAGGAATGGCGCGCCGAGCTAACCCCGGAGCAGTACCGCATCCTGCGTGAAAAAGGCACGGAGCGCCCCTTCACCGGGGAGTATCTGGACGCTAAGGCCGACGGCACGTATGTCTGCGCGGGGTGCGGCCAGCCGCTTTTCCGCTCCGGCACGAAATACAACAGTGGCTCCGGCTGGCCCAGCTTCTGGGACGTGATCGAGGAAGGCAACGTGACGCTGCACCGCGACCTGAGCCACGGCATGGTGCGCACCGAGGTCACATGCAGCCGCTGCGGGGGTCACCTGGGCCACCTCTTTGACGACGGCCCGCGGGAGACGACCGGCCTGCGCTACTGCATCAACTCCGCGTCGCTGGCGCTGCAGCCGGACGACGAGGACAAGGCGTAAGCCGTGCTGCGGGTGGGCATCGACCTGATCGCCATCGACCGGGTGGCGGAGATTCGCGCGCGCTTTGGCGAACGGTTCTACAGCCGCTTCTTCACGCCGGAGGAAGCCGCCATCTGCGGCGGGCATGACTTCCGGCTGGCGGCGCGCATCGCAGCGAAGGAAGCGGCGGCGAAAGCCCTGGGCTGCGGCATTGGCGAGATCCGCTGGGTGGATATCGAGATCGGGCGGGATGCCCGCCAGCGCCCCACGCTGACCCTGCACGGGCGCGCGGCAGCCCTGGCCGCGGAGCTGGGCCTGACCACGTGGGAGGTCAGCCTGACCCACGAACGCGACCAGGCCGCTGCCGTCGTGGTGATGCTGGGCTAGCGACAACACACAACCCCACAGCGAATCGAAAAGCGGCCTGCGCGGGCCGCTTTGTGTTTATCAGGGCGATTTCTCAGACGCGGGCGGCTCATGCGCCTTGCGGCGCTCCCCGGCCACCAGGCTCGGGGCCAGCATGCCCAGCAGGGCCACCCCCAGCGCCACCAGGCTCAGCACCAGCTGGTACGGCGTGGTGCTGGCGAGCACGGTCTCCGTGGTGCTGCCAAACTGGTTGACGGTCAGGCGATAGGTGGTGTGCAGGCCCACCCCCATGACCACCACCCCCAGCGCCGCCCACACGGCCCGCAGGCCGCGCGCCAGCCCTTCCGCCAGGATCGGGTTGATGCGCGCCCAGGCCAGCAGCCGGTCCAGCCCGTAATGGGTCACAATCCCCAGCACGGCGAAAGACGCGCCCAGCACCCACACCGGGCTGATCAGCATGGCCAGCAGGGCCGCCGCCAGGCGCTGCGCGCTCGGGGTGGCGGCGATCCCCGTGCCCGGCCCGATCGAGGCCGTGATCAGCTGCGTGGCCAGCAGCACCAGCCCCGTGAGCAGGGCCAGCCCTCCCACCACCGGCGCGATCCAGCGCGGCAGATGCGGCCCGCCCCAGCGGGCGAGATACAGCCGCCCCAGCGCGACCCACGCCCCGATCACGGCGCTGACCACAACCGGCCCGACCAACAGGATAAGCTGCTCGGCCATGCCCTACTCAGCCAGGCTCTGTACCAGCGCGCGCAGCGCCCGCCGGTAATCGCCGGTGAAGTCCACGCGCGGCGCGCGGCGCAGGTCATCCGGAACGGCCATGGGCGCGGCCAGCGCCACGCTGATCGGCTTCTTCTGCTGACGGAAGTACGCCCACGCGTCGCGGGCGGCTTCGTCCACGGCCGTGGCGGGCGTGAGAATCACCAGGAGCTGGCGGCAGTCCTCCAGCGCGGGATGCACGCCGCTGGCCCAGGCCACGTCGCCGTTCTCCGCGTGGGGCAGCCAGGTGGGCACGCCCAGGTTGTTCAGGTCGCTGGCCAGCCGGTGCGCGAACGGGGCATCCGCGTCAGCATAGGCCAGGTAGGTAGCGGCCACCGCCCTCACGGGGCGGCTGGGCTTCTGCCGGCCTGCGCCATCCGCCACCGCCGCGCGCACGATGCCGGGCTTCTTCAGCGCGGCGTGCGCGTCTGTGCGGCCCATGCGAAACACGACTGTGCCACACAGGGGGCAAAGGCCGCGCGTGCCGGGGGAGCCTTTGCGTGTCCACACCGGCTGGGGGTCTTCCATCTCCACCTTGTCGCGGCAGCGCACGCAGTAGGCCTCGATGGGGTCCTGGTCATCGTCATGCAGGTCGTCGTGTAAAGCGTCGTCAAAGGGAGCCATAGGGATCATCCGCCTGAAGAACAAGCACCAATACTGGGGCGTATTGTAGCCACAGGCCCGCCAGCAGCCAAAACGCAAAACGGAGGCCCGTTCCCCCCGCAGGACAAACGGCCTCCATCTGCTTGATTATGCTGCCGCAGCCAGGGCTGCACCCACACGTGGCAAATTAACGCTTGGTGTAGGTCGGGGCCTTGCGCGCACGCTTCAGGCCGGGCTTCTTGCGTTCCTTCACACGCGGGTCGCGGGTGAGGAGGTCGCCTTCAGCGCGGAGTGTGCCACGCAGGTTCGGGTCCATCTTGACCAGCGCGCGGGAAATGCCCAGGCAAATCGCGTCCGCCTGGCCGGTCACGCCGCCGCCGTTCACATGCACGGTGACGTTCAGCGCCTTCTCCATGGTCACGGCCACCAGCGGTTCCATCACCCGCTTGACATCGGCATCACGGGAGAGGAATTCTTCCGCGGGCTTGTCATTGATGACCATGCTGCCCGTACCACCGGGGTAAATGCGCACGCGCGCGGTTGATGTCTTGCGGCGGCCAACGCCTTCGTAATACTGTGTTGACATAACTCAGTTCCTTCGCCTCACAGTTCCAGCTTCTTGGGCTGCTGCGCCTCATGCGGGTGCGTATCGCCCGCGTAGACCTTCAGCTTCTTGAACATCTTGCGGCCCAGCGCATTCTTGGGGAGCATCCCCCGAATGGCCAGCTCGATCACGCGCTCCGGCTGCTTGCTCATCATCTTGCGCAGCGGTGTTTTGGTCAGGCCACCGGGGTATCCCGAATGGCGGTAGTACAGCTTGTCATCCAGCTTCTGGCCGGAGACGTGAATGCGGTCGGCGTTGATGACGATCACAAAATCGCCCGCGTCCACATTCGGCGCGTACTCTGGCTTGTGTTTCCCTTTGAGGTAGATCGCGATCTTCGAGGCGAGACGCCCAAGCGTTTGCCCCTTGGCGTCCACCACCCACCAATCGCGTTCAATCTCGGCGGGTTTGGTGACATAGGTTTTTATGTGCATGTTGCCACTCCACATCGGTGCGGGGCGTCTCACAGCCCGCGTCAGTACTCTACGGCAACCAGAGTCAGCCCGTGTGGGGGCGCGCTTGGCCCCGCCTGGCTCCGGTTCACAGCGGCGAATGCCGCTGCAAAGGTCTCCCACTCCATCGCGCCGCGGCCGACCTCCACCAGCGTGCCCATGATGCTGCGCACCATGCGCTGCAGGAAGGCGTTGGCCGTGATCGTATAGCAGCAAATCTCACCCGGCGCGCCCCAGTTGAAGGCGGAGCAGGTGACCACACGGATCGTACTCGCCGCCGCGTGGCGCTGCGGGGGCTGGCCAAAGGTGGCGAAATCATGCTCGCCCACCAGAGCGGCTGCCGCCCGGTTCATCGCCGGCGCGTCCAGGTCATACGGGATTTGCCACGCAGTTGCATCCCACAGCGGCTGCCGGACCCGCCGCTGGTAAAAGCGGTAGGCGTACGTCCGGCCGCGGGCGCTGAAACGGGGGTGAAACCCCGGCGCAGCGAGCGCTATGGATTGCAGCGCGATATCGGTTGGTAAGTTTGCATTCAGCGCCCTCAAAAGGGCTTCCGGCGGATGCCGCCAGGCCAGGTCAAAAGCGATGACCTGCCCGCTGGCATGCACCCCGGCATCGGTCCGGCCCGCGCCGGTCACGCTGACCGACTGGCCGGCCACCCGGCGCAGCGCCTCTTCCAGCGCAGCCTGGATCGTGGGGGTTCCCGCCGCCTGGCGCTGAAAGCCAGCGTAGGCAGCCCCCACATAAGCCACGGTCGCGCGGAAGCGCTGCGTCACGGGCGGTCTTCCCCGCGGTTATTCGCTCTCGCGGTCCACAAGCTCCAGCAGCACCATTTCGGCGCGGTCGCCATTGCGGAAACCGAGCTTGTACACCCGCGTGTAGCCGCCCGGACGGTCGGCATAGCGCGGGGCCAGGACATCAAAGAGCTTCTGGACGCTGTCCCGGTTGTTCAGGCGGGACTGCGCGATCCGGCGGGCGTGCACGCCACGGGCTTCATCCTCAGCAGCCACGCCGCGCTTGGCCAGCGTGATCAGGCGCTCGGATTCGGCGCGGATCGCTTCCGCCTTGGCGCGGGTAGTGCGGATCCGCTCATGGCGGAACAGCTCGTTCATCAGGTTACGCCGCAGCAGCTTGCGATGGTCTTTGCTGCGGCCAAGTCTCTTTCCAGCTACACGATGGCGCATAGTGTCACTCTTCGCTTGAAATACTGCGTCTGGTCAACGCACAACCTGTTGTGTGCTAGGCTTCCTCGGCGACTTCGTCTACCGGGTAGCCCTTTTCCCTGAGCTTCTGGCGCAGTTCCTGCAGCGATTTCTCGCCGAAGTTGCGGATGGCCAGCATCGCATCCTGCCCGCGGTCGAGCATTTCCAGCACCTCGCCCACGTTGGTGATGCCCGTGCGCTTCAGGGAGTTAAACACGCGTACGCTGAGATCCAGCGTTTCGATCGGCATATCATACAGTTCAGGCCGGGCGCTCTCCTCCGGTTCCTCGATGGGTTCCGGCTCCAGGAAAGTCTCCGGGCTGACACCGGCAATTACGCGCAGGTGGTTCATCAGGATCTGGGCGGCCTGGCTCATCGCCTCTTCGGGGCGAAGGGTGCCATCGGTCCAGATCTCCAGCACGAGCCGGTCATAATTCGTGTGCTGGCCGACACGCGCCTGCCCCACTTCGTAATTCACGCGGCGGATCGGGCTGAAGATCGCGTCCACCGGCAGCTCGCCGATAGACAGCCGGTCCCGGGCTTCCACCGGGCTGTAACCCCGGCCAGACCCAACCGTGAACTCGAAATCAAGATGCGTGTCCTCGCCATCGGCCGTAAAGAGGTAGAGGTCAGGGTTAATGATCTCCACTTCCGGCGGGCACATGATATCGGCTGCGGTCACAACCCCGGCGCCGCGCACTTCCAGCGAAAGATGCGCGCCATCGACATCGTACAGCTTCAAGCGAATCTGCTTGAGGTGCAGGATGATCTGGGTCATGTCTTCCTGCAAACCGGGCACGGCACTGAACTCATGGGCCACGTCTGTCACGCGGACCGAGGTAATGGCCGAACCGGAGAGGGAAGAGAGCAGGGCACGCCGCAGGGCGTTACCTACCGTAATGCCATAGCCACCTTCCAGCGGGCTGATTGCAAAACGCCCGTATTTCTGGGTATTGGCTTCAGCTTCGATTTTCGGCAGCACCATGCTGCCACTGGTATTGCTTGTCAAAGAACCCCCTCCTCTGCTCAGGCTGAGGCATTGGGTACTCAAGGGGTGAGGGCGCAGGCTGCGCCCCACCACCATCTACGTTTAGCGCGAGTAGTACTCGACAATCAGCTGGTCGTTGATCGTCAGGTCGATATCGCTGCGTTCCGGCATCCGAAGGACAGTGCCCTTCAGATCAGTCGTATTGAGTTCCAGCCACTCCGGCACAGGCGGGCGGTTCTCCAGCGCGCTGCGCAGATCGCGGAAATACGGGCGCTTGCGGCTGCCCTCGCGCACTTCGATCACGTCATTGGGGCCAACCAGGAACGACGGGATGTTCGTCCGGCGGCCGTTCACGGTAATGTGGCCGTGGCCGACAATCTGGCGGGCGTGTGCGCGCGATTCGGCGAAGCCGAGGCGGTACACGACGTTATCCAGCCGGGACTCCAGCACCGAAAGCAGGTTGGAGCCGGTCAGGCCGGGGCGGCGTTGCGCTTCACGGAAATAGCGGCGGAACTGGCGTTCCAGGATGCCGTAGATACGGCGGGCCTTCTGCTTTTCACGCAACTGGCGGTTATAGTCCGAAGCGCGTCCACGACGGAACTGCGCATCGCGGCCATGCTGGCCGGGGGGATATGAGCGCCGCTCGAAGGAGCACTTCGGCGAAAGGCAGCGAGAGCCTTTCAGGAAGAGCTTTTCACCTTCACGACGGCAGAGTTTACAAACGGGGCCACTTGCACGTGCCATTGTTGTTCGTCATCCTCCGCGTAATGCAGATTATCAAGGTTTTGATGTCAGCGCCACTGGATTTACCAGTGATACTGACGGGGCCAGAGCCAATGGCGCTGGCGCGGGCTTACAACGCGCCACCCCGGGCTGCGAGCAGCCGGGCACGGCGCAGGCCGCGATCAGACGCGGCGCTTCTTGGGCGGGCGGCAGCCATTGTGCGGAACAGGGGTGATGTCCGTAATCGAACGGACTTTGATCCCACTGGCCTGAATCGCACGGATGGCGGCTTCGCGCCCCGGGCCGGGGCCTTTGACGATGATGTCCACCTCTTGCATACCATGTTCCTGAGCAGACGTGCTGGCCTGCTGCCCGGCGAGCCGCGCCGCGTAGGGCGTGCTCTTGCGGGAGCCTTTGAAGCCGGAAGTCCCGGCGCTGGACCAGGCGATCACATTACCCTGCTGATCGCTCATGCTCACGATGGTATTGTTAAAGGTGGCATGAATATGGGCCTGGCCGTATGGAATATTCTTTTTGACCTTCTTCGGGCCACCACGGCGCGTGGTTCTTCTGGTGCGTCCCATGCCTCATCCTACCTTCGATTGCGTTCCGAGTGTTTGGTTTTGCAACGGCTCTGCGATTCCTGCAGCTGGCGGGCGACCTGCGTGAGACGGGCAGCGCGCCGGTGCTTTTCACACCAACAGGACGTGAGGTTCACGCCCTGTTCGGTTGCTGCCTAGTGGTTGATCGCCTGTCCAGGTTCAGGAGCACAGCGCCGAGAAGCAACGACTTTACTTCTTCTTCATGCCACGCCGACGCCCACGCCCGGCCACCGTCTTCTTGGGGCCTTTGCGGGAACGCGCGTTGGTCTTGGTGCGCTGGCCGCGAGTCGGCAGGTGGTAGCGATGCCGCAGACCACGATAGCAGCCGATTTCGGTCAGGCGCTTGATATTCATCTGCACCTCGCGGCGCAGATCGGCCTCAACCCGGTAGTTGGAGATGGTCTGGCGAAGCGCGATCACTTCGGCTTCGGTCAGGTCCTTCGTCCGGGTGTCAGGATTGACGCCCACTTCTTCGACGATTTCTTTTGCCCGCGTCGGGCCAATACCGTACAGGTACTGGATGCTGATGATAATCCGCTTGTCGCGGGGCAAGTCTACACCTTGAATGCGCATGCGACCTTAGTCCTCAGTGTTTAACCCTGACGCTGCTTGTGCTTGGGGTTTTCACAAATCACCATGACCCTGCCATGGCGCTTAATGATTTTGCACTTGGGGCAGCGCCGCTTAACCGACGTTGATACTTTCATGGTAAATCCCCTGTTGCAGTCTTAAACTGTCCTAAAGCAGACGCAAGACTACATTCTATCAGAAAACATAGTCCGAGTCTAGGGGGCTGTTAGGACAATCGGCTCTCCTTCGGTAATGGCGATGGTGTGCTCGAAGTGCGCACACAGGGAGCCATCCCGTGTCACGACGGTCCAGTGATCGTCGAGCATCCGCGTTTCCGGGCGCCCGGCGTTCACCATCGGTTCCAGGGCGTACGTCATGCCCGGCCGGAGCAGCACACTCCGCCAGCCATGCATCGCAGCCCGGCGCGGCCACCAGTTCGGGACCTGGGGTTCTTCGTGCATCTGGCGGCCCACACCATGCCCGGTGTATTCCCGCACCACACTGTAGCCGTGCTGCTCCACATACTTCTGGATCGTCTTGGAAATCTCGCTGCTTTCGACCCCGGCCTGGCTGGCCCGGATGCCGATCCACAGCGCTTCTTCGGTCACTTCCAGCAGGTGCTGCACCGCCGGGGCGATCTCCCCGACCGCGTGCGTCCAGGCCGAGTCGGCCACGAACCCATTATAGATCGTCCCGCAGTCCAGGCTGATGATATCGCCCTCCTGCAGGATCCGGCCCTCCGACGGGATGCCATGCACCAGCTCATGGTTGATGCTGGCCGTGATGGTCGCCGGGAACGGGTGCGGGCTGCCGGGCGGGTAGCCCAGGAACGCCGCCGTTCCCCCGGCGGAGGTGATAATCTCCGCCGCAATCGCATCCAGCTCAGCGGTGCTTACCCCCGGCCGGACGGCCTCGCGCATGGCGGCGTGCGCCCGCGCGTTGATCCGGCCCGCTTCCCGCATGATTTCCAGTTCTTCGGCGGTTTTCAGATGAATGGTCATGCATTGCACCTGCTTTTTTCCATCCGGCGGGCATCCCCTGCCTGCCGGCAGGTTACGCCTGGCGGTTCTGAAGCGCGCTCAGCACGCCTTCCGTCACCGCGTCGATGGGCTTCTCGGCATCGATCTCAACCAGGAGGCCCTGTTCACGATAGTAATCCAGCAGCGGGCGCGTCTTCTCATGGAAGGCCGCGATCCGCTTGCGCACCGCATCCGGCTGGTCATCGGCCCGGGTGAAGAGCTTGCCACCATCGATATCACACACCCCGTCCACCTGCGGCGGGTTATGCTTGCGGTGGTAGATGTGCCGTTCGTCCTGCTCACACTGCAGCCGCCCGCTGATGCGCTCGACAGCTTCTTCGTCAGCGATGTGCAGGTACACGACGGCGCTCAGGCCCCGGCCCAGCTCGGCCATCAGGGCGTCAAGCGCTTCGGCCTGGGGGCGGGTGCGCGGGAAGCCATCCAGGATGAAGCCATCGGCCGCATCCGGCTCCGTGATCCGCGCCCGCACGATCTGGATCGTCACATCATCGGGGACCAGCTCGCCGCGCGCCATGATGTCCTGCACCTGGCGCGCCAGCGGGGTGTCCTGGTCCTTCATGGCCCGGAACAACCCACCGCTGGTGATATGCGGGATTTGCAGGCTGTCTTTGATCAACGCCGCCTGGGTGCCTTTGCCGGCGCCCTGGACGCCCATCATCACGATAAACATCACATACCCCCCGCTTCACTTGTGCCTGTCAGACAGGCAGTCCCAACATACCGGGCGGAGGGCGCATCGGCCAGCACGGCCGAGCGCCCCCGCGCACCGAACTCAGTTGCAGCTTTAGCGCATAAAGCTCTCGTAGTTACGCATCACGAGCTGGGCTTCAAGCTGGCGCATCGTGTCAATGACCACACCGACCACGATGATCAACCCGGCGCTGCTGATCACAAGCGCGGGGTTCGAGCCGAAGTCTGTGCCGCCAGTCGGGAAGATCAGGCTGTTGATGCCCTGCACCACACCGGGCAGGACAGCCACCAGGCCCAGGAACAGCGCGCCCACAAACGTGATGCGGCGCACCACGTGGTTAATGAACTCCTGCGTGCGGCGGCCCGGCCGGATGCCGGGGATAAACCCGCCCTGGCGCTGGAGGTTCTCCCCCAGCTTCTGGTTCTGCACCATCACATCGGTGTAGAAGTACGTGAACCCGACCACGAGCAGGAAGTACAGGAACCAGTAGGCAAAGCCCTGCTGGCTGCCGAACGTCGCCGTGATCGAATCCCCCACCGGGCCGGGCGGGAACAGGCTCACCAGCACCGCCGGGAAAGCCATGATGCTCTGCGCGAAAATCAGGGGGATCATGCCCGCGGTGTTGACGCGCAGCGGGATGAACGTGCTGCCGCCGCCGTACACCTTGCGCCCGCGGACGCGCTTGCCGTACTGCACCGGGATGCGGCGCACCCCTTCCTGCACCACCACAATCACGATGACCGTGATGATGGTCAGCAGGATGAAGACCACGATGTTAAAGAGCGCGTTCTGGCTGTTGAGGACCATCCGCCCCAGGTTATAGGGCACCTGCGCCACGATACCGGCGAAGATGATGATGCTCAGCCCCTGGCCGATACCCTGCTCCGTGATCAGATCACCCAGCCAGATCGCGAACATCGTGCCCGCGGTCATGGTGATGATGGTGGACAGGGTGACAAACGGGTCAGCCCCAAAGCCCTCAATGATCTGCTGGCCGCCGGCGAGGCTGGAGAAGATGTTGATCTGGCCCCAGGCCTGCAGCGCCGCCATCGGAATCGCCAGGTAGTACGTGTACTGCCCGTTGAGCTTCTCCGCGCCACCAGGCTCACGCGAGATCGCCTCTAACTGCGGGATGATCGGCGTCAGCAGCTGGATGATAATGGAGGCGGTGATGAAGGGATACACACCGTTGGCCATCACACTGAAGTTGGAGACCGCCCCGCCTGACAGCATATTGAGGACATTGACCAGGCCCGCGCCTTCGCTGTTGAACAGCGATGTGAGGGCTTCCCGGTTCACACCCGGCACGGGTACATGCGCTGCAAACTGGTACACCACCAGAATCAGCAGGGTGTAGAGTAGTTTGTTCCGCAAATCCGGGAGGCGGAACGAGTTCTTCAGAGCCTCGATCATATGTGTTCCCTCACCTTATGTCTCGAACCATAACGGCGGCGGCGAGCGCCCAGCAGGCGCCCCCGACCGGCCGTTCACGTTACGCAGCGGCGTCAGCGATCAGGCTGACGGCGCGGCACGGCCCGCCATGCTTGCTCAGGCCGCGCCGCAAACCGGTGCGATTTTACCGCAAAGTCAGTTCGACTGCCGCTTGGCCAGCAGGGCCGCCAGCTGCTCCTTACGGAGCTTCTTGACGGTTGCCCGCGCGCCGGTGAGCAGCAGCTGCAGAGTCTCGGTTTTACCCCCGGCGGATTCGATCTTTTCCTGGGCGGATTTGGAGAAGCGGTGGGCTGTGACATTCAGCTTCTTGTCCAGCTCGCCGCGGCCCAGGACGACCACCGGCTTATCAGCGTCACGAATGGCGCCAGCCGCGGCCAGCGTCTCCGGCGTCACGTCCGCCCCGGCCTCAAAGCGCTCCGCCAGCGTATCCAGGTTCACTTCCTGGTACTCGATGCGGAACAGGTTGGTGAAGCCGCGCTTGAACGGCAGCCGGCGGGCCAGCGGGAGCTGACCACCTTCAAAGTACTGGCCCTTGCCCCCGCCGCTGCGCGCATTCTGACCCTTCGTACCGCGCCCGGCCGTCTTGCCCTGACCCGCGGCAATACCACGCCCGACACGATTCTTATTTTTCTTGGCGCCCGGATTGGGACGCAGGTCATGCAGTTTCATCGTTTTCAACTTCCTCGACGCTTACCAGGTGCTCCACCTTGGCGATCATGCCCCGGACGGCCGGGGTGTCATCATGCAGCACGCTCTGGTCCATCTTACGCAGCCCCAGGGCGCGTACCGTGCGCTTCTGGCGCTCGGTGTAACCGATCGCGCTTCTGGTCAGGGTGACCTTCAGCTTCTTATCGCTCATGCGTCCCCCCCCTTGCCGCGCCGCCAGAATGGCTTGATCGATTCCGGCTCAACACCGCGCATCTCGGCCAGCTCTTCCAGGTGCTTAAGCTGGTCAAGGGCGTCCATCGTGGCATAGGCCACGTTGAGGATGTTCGCGCTGCCCTGGCTCTTGCTCAGGATATCGCGGATGCCCACGGCTTCCAGCACGGCGCGCGCCGCACCGCCGGCGATCACGCCGGTCCCCGGCGAGGCCGGGCGGAGCAGCACCTTCGCCCCACCATGCCGCCCCATCACTTCGTGGGGGATGGTGGTGCCGGCCAGCGCTACATCGTGCATATTGCGGCGGGCCTGCTCGGAGCCTTTGCGGATGCTATCCGGCACGCCGCGGCTCTTGCCAATGCCCAGCCCGACTTTTCCACTGTTATCACCGACGACCACAACGGTCCGGAAAGCGAAGTGACGACCACCCTTGACCACCTTGGCCACGCGGGTGATGTCTATTACGCGCTCATCGAATTCATCGCGTTCTTCTTCGCGGCGGTCGCGCCGGGGTCCCCGATTAGGTTTAGATGTCATGGTTGACTCCCTAGAATTCCAAGCCACCTTCACGGGCGCCTTCGGCCAGGGCGCGCACGCGCCCCTGGTACCGCCAGCCGCCACGATCAAAGACGACGGTCGTCACTCCGACCTGCTTGGCTCGCTCGGCGATTGCCTTGCCCACCACGCGGGCCGCTTCGGTTTTGTTCAGGCCTTCACACTGCTTGCGCAGCGCGGCATCGATGGAGGAGGCGGCGGCCAGGGTGTGGCCGGCCTTATCATCAATGATCTGCACATAAATGTGCTCGGCGCTGCGGAAAACGTTCAGGCGCGGGCGCACATCGGTGCCAGACAGCTTACCGCGAACCCGACGATGCCGACGCAGCCGTGCCACACGCTTCTGATCTGTCTTAGCCATGGCTTACTTCACCTTCCCGGCCTTACCGGCCTTGCGGCGAACGTATTCGCCACGATAGCGCACACCCTTGCCCTTATAGGGTTCCGGCGGACGCCACGCGCGCAGTTCGGCCGCGATCTGGCCAACAACCTGCTTGTCAATGCCATCCACATACACGGTGCGGCCACGGTCCTCAACCCGGAAGGAGAGGTTTTCCTGCGGCTCAACCACCACGTCATGCGAAAAGCCGAGCTTCATCACCAGGGTCTCGCCCTGCATTTCGGCGCTGTAGCCCACCCCGTGAATCTCCAGGGTGCGGGTGAAGCCTTCGCTCACGCCCACGACCATGTTGGAAAGCAGGGCGCGGGTCAGGCCGTGCAGGGAGCGATGATGGCGCTGATCGGTGGGGCGAGTCACCAGCAGCTCGTCGCCTTCCCGTTCGATCTTGATGTCCGGGTGGAAGGCCTGGGACAGCACGCCCTTCGGCCCCTTCACCGTCACATCCTGGCCGTCAATCGTCACGTCCACGCCGGCCGGCACGGGGATGGGTTTCTTACCAACACGAGACATGATTGATCCCTTCCCTTACCAGACCTGGCAGAGCACTTCGCCGCCGATTCCCTTACGACGGGCATCCTGCGCGGTCATCAGGCCCTGCGAGGTTGACACGATAGCGATACCCATGCCACTCAGCACCCAGGGCAGGTCCTTACGGCCCTTGTAAACGCGGCGGCCAGGCCGGCTGACGCGCTGAATACCGGTGATCACGGGGCGGCGATTACGGCGGTCGCCGTAGTACTTCAGGTCAACGTTAAGCATCGGGTACGGCTGCTCGGTGCCCAGCCGGAAATCCTCGATGTAACCTTCTTCTTTCAAAATACGCGCGATTTCCATCTTCAGCTTGGAGTGCGGGATCAGGACAGTGGACTGGCCCGCCATCAGCGAGTTACGGATGCGCGTGAGCATGTCGGCGATAGGGTCGCTGTACATGGGGCAACTCCTACCAACTGGACTTCACGACACCAGGGATTTTCCCCTGGAGCGCGAGTTCGCGGAAGTGAATACGGCACAGTCCGAAACGACGGATGTACCCACGCGGGCGACCACAAACCTTGCCGGAATTGGGGTCAACATACTGGCAGCGGTTACGAACACGCACCTTAAACTTGCGTTTGGTTTCGCGCGCTACCATGGACTTCTTAGCCATAAGGAAACAACCTCCTCCTGCCCCGACGGGTGTTTAAACGGACACCACGCAGCCGGGGTGGTTAGCGCCTAGTGGGCAAAGGGCATGCCCAGGAATTGCAGTAACTTGCGCCCTTCTTCGTCGTTCTTGGCGGTGGTGACGATGGTAATTTCCATACCCCGCACCTTGTCGATCTTGTCGTACTGAATCTCCGGGAAGATCAGCTGCTCGCGCAGGCCAAGGGTGTAGTTCCCGCGGCCGTCAAAGGCATCGGGGTTCACGCCCTGGAAGTCACGCATACGCGGGAGCGCCGCGTTAAACAGGCGGTCCAGCATCGCCCACATCCGGTCGCCGCGCAGGTCAACCTTCAGGCCGATCGAGCGGCCTTCGCGCAGCTTGAACGTGGCGATACTCTTGCGCGCCTTGGTGATCACGGGCGACTGGCCGGTGATCGAACGCATATCTTCCACCGCAAAATCCAGCGCCTTCGGGTTGTCCAGCGCCTCACCGACGCCGATATTCACGACAACCTTCACGATGCGCGGAACCTGCATTACATTATCAAAGTTGAACTCTTTGATCAGCGCCGGGACGACTTCTTCCTGGTAGCGCTGCTTGAGTCGCGGAATGGCGTTGGCCATGTGTGTTTACCTCACTGCTCAGTCAATATCCGCACCGCACTTGCGGCACACGCGAACCTTCACACCGTCTTCGTTCACACGGAAGCCGACGCGGGTACGCTGGCTGCACTGGGTGCAGACAAGCATGACATTGCTCAGGTCCAGCGGGGCCTCGAACTCGATGATCCCAGGCTGAATCTGCTGGCGCCCGGCCTGCATAGGCCGCTGGTGCTTCTTGGCGATGTTCACCTGAGCGACCACCACACGATTTTCCTTGGGTATTACGCGCAGCACTTCACCGCGCGCCCCGACATCCTTGCCGGCGATCACTTCAACCGTGTCGCCCTTCTTGATACGTTGCATGTGTACGTGCTCCCCTACAGCGTTTCAGGGGCCAGCGAGACGATCTTCATGAAGCCCTTGTCACGCAGCTCGCGCGCGACCGGGCCGAAGATGCGTGTGCCCTTAGGGTTCTGGGTTTCCCCATCCAGGATGACCGCCGCGTTTTCATCGAACTTGATATACGACCCGTCAGGCCGGCGATATTCCTTGGCCGTCCGGACAATCACCGCGCGGACCACGTCGCTCTTCTTCACCGAGCCCTGGGGCGTGGCGGATTTCACCGTGCCGATGAACACATCGCCCACCGTGGCGGTCTTCCGCTTGGAGCCACCCAGGATGCGGATCACGAGGATCTCGCGGGCGCCAGTGTTATCGGCGACTTTCAGCCGACTCTCAGTCTGAATCATGACGACCTACTCCTCGACCTCGTCCACGGACGCTTCGGCTTCCGCCTCGGCTTCCACTTCCGCTTCGGCTTCAACTTCCGCTTCGGCTTCCGGCTCATCGGCCAGCAGCTCGGCTGCCACTTCGGAGACCTCCGGGGCCGCGGCTTCCGTTGCAGTTGCCAGGGCTTCCGCCTCGGTCGCCTCAGACAGGACTTCGGACACCACCCAGCGCTTGCGCTTGCTCAGCGGGCGGCTCTCGATGATGGCGACAATGCTGCCCACCGGGATCGCGTTGCTTTCATCATGCGCCAGGTACTTCTTGGTGGTGCGGATTGACTTCCCGTACAGCCTGTGCTGGCGGGTCAGCTCAACGGCCACGACCACCGTTTTGTCCATCGTATCGCTCACCACGCGGCCAGTCAGCCGCCGACGATTATTCGCCATTGTTTTCCTCCTGCTGGACGAGCGCAGCGGCGATTTCACGTTCCCGCAGGATGGTGAGATAACGGGCGACATTCTTGCGCAGCTGGCGAATACGGGTGGTATCTTCCAGGGTCCCGGCTTCGCGCTGGAAGCGCAGATTGAACAGCTCGCTCTTCGCATCTTCAAGGGCGCTGCGGATCTCGTCGGTGTCCATCTGGCGGACTTGTTTCACACTCATTATGAAACCTCCTCACCAGTGATCGGATCTGTGCGCTTCACGAACTTGGTCTTGATCGGCAGCTTGTAGGCGGCCAGGCTCAGGGCCTCGCGCGCGATTTCTTCCGGCACACCGGCCATCTCGAACATGATCCGGCCCGGCTTCACCACGGCCACCCAGTGATCGACCGACCCCTTACCCTTACCCATGCGGGTTTCGGCGGGCTTGGCGGTCACGGGCTTATCGGGGAAGATGCGGATCCAGACCTTGCCGCGACGCTTGATGTGGCGGACGACCGCACGGCGGCAGGCTTCGATCTGGCGGCTGGTGATCCAGGCCGGTTCAAGGGCCTGCAGGCCGAACTCGCCAAACTGCACCTTGGCCCCGCGCGACGCGGTGCCACGCATGCGGCCACGCATTTGTTTGCGGTGTTTAACCCGCTTTGGCATCAACATAGTCAGTACACTCCACATTCAGCCAGCCGGAACAGCGCTAGCGGGCTGTTCTACTGGCTGACGTACACGTCGGCAGCTTCTTTGGTTACTTCTTCAAGCTGCGTGCCCTTGTAAATCCAGACTTTCACGCCGATGCGCCCGAAACCGGTCAGGGCTTCGGCCGTGCCATAGTCGATGTTGGCCCGCAGCGTATTGCGCGGCACGCGGCCATCCACCTGCCATTCACGGCGCGCCATTTCCGAACCACCCAGGCGCCCGCTGACCTGCACGCGGATGCCCTCCGCACCCTGGCGCATGGCCTGGGTGATGGCCCGCTTCATCGCGCGGCTGTGGCTGATCCGACGCTCGAGCTGCCCGGCGATATTGCGCGCCACCAGGGTGGCGTCCAGGTCGGGCTTCTCGATCTCTTCAACTTCAATCTTGACCTTCTTACCGGTCAGTTCTTCCAGGGTGGTGCGCAACTTCTTAACGTTGTCGCCCTTCCGCCCGATCACGATACCCGGCTTGGCCGTGTACAGCGTGGTCACGATCTGGTTCGGAAACCGCTCGATTTCCACATTGGAGATCGCCGCGCGCTCGCCTTCGCCGCCAATAACCCGGCGAATTTCGAAATCTTCCTGCAGCAGCTCACGGTAACGATCGCCTTCGGCATACCAGCGGGCATCCCAGTCTCGGTTGACCTTCAGGCGGAAGCCAATCGGGTGAATTTTACGGCCCATAGTTTGGCTATTCCTCTCGCTCTTCGAGGATGACAGTCAGGTGTGAAGTCCGCTTCACGCGTGGCTTGTAGCGGCCGCGCGCGCCAGCTTTAACACGCTTCAAGCTCGGGCCTTCGTCCACAAGAATGGTGTGGATCACCAGGTCTTCCCGGCTCAACTCATAGTTCTCTTCTGCATTGGCGATTGCAGACTCCAGGGTCTTACGCGCCAGGTCAGCGCCCTTCTGCGGCATGTGCCGCAGAATCACGGAGGCTTCGTTGGCGTACATCCCGCGAACCTGATCCGCCACCAGGCGAAGTTTCTGGGCCGAGATGGGCAGATATTTGGTCTTTGCTTGTACTTGCATCGTCATCTACCGCCTTAGCGTCTCTTCTTCTCGGCCTCGTGCCCGCGGAAAGTGCGGGTCGGGGCGAACTCACCCAGTTTGTGGCCGACCATGTTCTCGGTGATGTAGATCGGCACATGACGGCGCCCATCATGTACGGCAATGGTATGGCCTACCATCTGAGGAAAGATCGTGCTGGTGCGGCTCCAGGTCCGAATGACCCGTTTCTCGCCCTTCTGATTCATGTCCTCAATACGCCGCAGCAGCTTGGGCTGGATAAACGGCCCCTTCTTGAGTGAACGCGACATACTCGTCTCTCCTTAACTACCGACGCTTGCGCCCACGACGACGGACGATGTACTTGTCGGTCGCCTTGTTGCGGCGGGTCTTGGCGCCAAGAGCCGGTTTCCCCCAGGGGGTCTTTGGCCCGGGCATACCGATCGGCGAACGGCCTTCACCACCACCATGCGGGTGGCTGTTGGGGTCCATAGCGGTACCGCGCACGGTCGGGCGCCAGCCCATCCAGCGGCGGCGGCCCGCCTTGCCCAGCTTGATGTTGCCGTGGTCGGTGTTGCCGACCTGGCCGATCGTCGCCATGCAGTCCTGGCTCACCAGGCGCATTTCCCCACTGGGCATGCGCAGGGTGGCGTACTTGCCTTCTTTCGCCAGCACCTGGGCGCTTGTCCCGGCGGCGCGCGCAATCTGGCCGCCGCGCCCCGGCTGGAATTCGATGTTATGGACCACCGAACCCACAGGGATGTTGCGCAGCGGGAGCGCATTCCCGGTGCGGATATCCGCAGCCGGCCCATTCTCCAAACGGTCGCCGACCTGGAGCCCGAGCGGCGCGATGATATAGCGCTTCTCGCCGTCCTCGTACTGCACCAGGGCAATGCGGGCAGACCGGTTGGGGTCATATTCAATAGTCTTGACTTCAGCGGCGGTATCCACCTTGTTGCGCTTGAAGTCAATCAGGCGATAGCGGCGCTTGTGACCACCGCCCCGATGCCGCACCGTGACCCGCCCGCTGCTGTTGCGGCCACCGCGCTTCTTCAGTTCCACCAGCAGCGTCTTTTCCGGCTTGCTCGTCGTGATTTCCTCAAACGTCGAGCCGGTCATGTCACGCCGCCCGGGGGATGTGGGCTTATACTTCTTGACTGGCATGTTTCACGTCCTGTTAGCGTCAGGCTTTACAGATTGAACAGGTCGATGCTCTGCCCGGGCGCCAGCGTGACGACAGCCTTCTTCCAGGCTTTCTTGCGCTGGTAAATCCGGCGCCCGCGCTGGCCGCGCTTGGCTGGCACCACCATCGTTGCCACCTTGTCCACGGTGACATCGAAAATCACTTCCACAGCTTCCTTGACCTGGATCTTGTTGGCGCGCATGTCCACCTCGAAGGTGTAGTGGCGCTGCTCCTCGGCCTGGGCGCTGCTTTTTTCGGTCACCACCGGACGCACGATCACGTCATAAAGATGAATGCCTGCCATGTTAACCCTCCTGCGCCACGCTCAGGAATGAGCGGATCACTTCCAGCGCGCCCAGAGGCATCACGACCTTGTCATACCGGAGCAGATCGCGGATGTTCAGGTAGCTGGCATGCAGCACGCTGGCCTGCTTCAGGTTGCGCATGCCGCGTTCCACCTGCTCATCCCGGCCCGGCAGCAGCACCAGCGTGCTGGCATCACCGGTCAGGGTCTGGAGGGCTTCCTTGGCGACCCGGGTCTTCGCATCAGCCAGTTTGAAGTCATCGACAACCACCAGCTGCTCATCACGAGCCAGAGCGCTCAGCGCGCTGCGCAGGGCTGCCCGGCGCATCTTGCGGGGCATGTCCTTGGTGTACTTGCGCGGGCGCGGGCCAAAAGCCTTACCACCACCGACAAAAATCGGGGCGCTGCGACTGCCATGCCGGGCGCGTCCGGTACCCTTCTGACGGTACCACTTGGACTTCGTCAGGGAAACTTCCCCGCGCGTCATGGCTTTGTGGGTGCCCAGGCGGGCGTTCGCCATCTGGCGAACATACGCCTGATGCATCAGATCGATATTGATATCAGCTTCAAAAATGTCGGCCGGCAGGTCGATGGTATCTACCTCTTTCCCGGCCATATTCCTCACTGGAACTTTCATGTCAGTTGCTCCTGGAGGCCTACTGGCGGTCGCTCTTGGCGGGGCGGGCAGGCTTGATAATTACCAGGCCACCCTTCGCGCCAGGGACCGAACCTTTAACAGCCAGCAGATTCTTATCCTCGTCGATTACCATGACTTCAAGGTTCTGCGCCGTGACCCGCTCGTTACCCATGCGGCCCGCCATGCGCATCCCTTTCAGAACACGGCCGGGAGTGCTGGTTGCCCCGATTGAACCGGGCGAACGCATACGGTCGGACTGACCGTGAGTCTTCGGCCCGCGGTTGAACCCGTGGCGCTTGATCGTGCCTGCGTACCCACGGCCCTTGCTGGTCCCCACTACATCCACGCGGTCGCCAACTTCGAACGCGTTTGCAATCGTGATCTTCTGGCCTTCCTCAACGCTCGTATCGCCGTTGCGCACGCGGAATTCGCGCAGGTACTTCAGCGCCGGCAGATTGTTGCGTTTCAGATGGCCCAGTTGACCACGAGTCAGGCGAGCTGGTTTCGTTTCCTCAAAGCCCAGTTGGACTGCCAGGTAACCATCGCGCTCCGCAGTACGGATCTGGGTTACATAGCAGGGCCCCGCCTGAATGACTGTTACGGGGGTCACCAGTCCTTTTTCGTCAAAGATCTGGGTCATCCCCACTTTCTTACCAATGATGCCCTTCATGGTACCTCCACGGGACTGTGACTCGCAGGATCACATTGGGGCGAGTTCACATCATCCCCATTTCACTCATGGGCCAGAATAATCCCGCCCGAAGACGGGCTTTCCTTCTCCGCTTTACTGGGCTAGATCTTGATCTCGATATCCACGCCCGCCGGCAGGTTCAGCCGCATCAGGGTGTCAATCGTCTTGCTGTCCGGGTCCAGGACATCGATCAGGCGCTTGTGAGTGCGCACTTCGAAATGTTCCTGGGAGTTCTTATCGATAAAGCTGGACCGCCGAACGGTGAACCGCTCGATACGGGTCGGCAGCGGCACAGGCCCAACGACCCGCGCCCCGGTACGCTCTGCAGTTTCCACAATCCGGCGCGCCGACTGATCCAACACCCGGTGATCGTATGCCTTCAGGCGAATGCGAATTTTCTGCTTTGCCATAGTTTCCTCTCTGGCAACGTGCTCGCAGCGGGGGGCGGGGCGGCCGTACAGGCGCTGCCCCTCCCCCGCCAGGATGCACTATTACTCCAGAATCTCGGTGATAACGCCAACGCCGACGGTCAGGCCGCCTTCGCGGATAGCGAACTTGGAGCCTTTTTCGAGCGCGACGGGCGTGATGA
>NPID01000099.1_pt1 | contig 87483 bp, 70 predicted proteins | sample 8637491 | NCBI WGS metagenome assembly NPID01 (sample SAMN07420843, study PRJNA396082) | bioreactor metagenome | isolation source: sample BA6 brine-fed electro-methanogenic bioreactor BA | place: Japan: Kochi | collected 2016-06-14 | reverse complement strand
CCGGTGAAAGACGATAATCCCATCACGGTCGTGCGGCAACATTTCGGCAACGGGATAAATGACGGGAGCAGGGCGCACATCGGTGCGCCCCTACGTCAACGCCGGATCCGTGTAGGGGTGCAGCGTGCTGCGCCCTGGTCTCCTACCCCAGCTCCTCATTGCTGTCCATGCGGTAGATGATGGGGATCTGGCCCGGGCCATCGATGCAAAGATCGAGGCTGTTGAGCAAACCATCTTCAAGATGGTAGAGCCAGCCGTGAACATGCAGCTTCTGGCCGCGCTGCCAGGCGTTCTGCACGATGGTGGTGTGGCAGACGTTGGCCACCTGCTGGGCGACATTGATTTCGCACAGGCGGTCCATGCGCTCTTTTTCGTCGGTAATGCTCTCGAGTTTCTTGCGGTGCAGGTAGTAAACGTCCTTGATATGACGCAGCCAGTTGTCGATCAATCCATGCTGGCCGCTGCCGAGAGCCGCGTTGACACCGCCGCAGCCGTAATGCCCGCACACGATGATATGTTCGACCTTGAGCACTTCCACCGCATACTGGATGACGGACAGGCAGTTGACGTCGCTGTGCACCACGACATTGGCGACATTGCGGTGCACAAACAACTCCCCCGGATCAAGGCCGCAGATCTCGTTTGCAGGGACACGGCTGTCGGCACAACCGATCCATAGATATTTGGGAGCCTGCTGATTCTGCAGCCGCTTGAAGAATTCCGGATCGTCCTCAATCTTCCTGGCCGCCCAGCGGCGGTTGTTGTTGAAAAGAACTTCCAGCGATTTCATAAGTTCTCCTTTTTCTGATGGGATCCTTTAAGTCGCAGTGGTTGAGTGTTTCCTTTCGACCGCCTTTTTATTTCACCGCGCCCATGATATAAATCGGACCGTTTCTAAAAGCCTCATGACAAAAAACGAATGACGTGAGTCACTGTGACTGTCTTGAAATCATAATGCACGATCGATCTGCATGAAAGGATTTTTGCATGCCTGAGATTCCCAGCGTCGGCCAGCGCCTTCACGGCTTCGAGGTCACCGCCGTCACGCCCCTTAAAGAGATCAATATCGACATGGTACAGCTGCGGCACGAGGCCACCGGCGCCCGCATGGTGCATCTGGCCAACGAAGACAGCAACAACCTGTTCGCGGTCGGCTTTCGCACCACACCCGAGGATTCCACCGGCATCGCCCATATTCTTGAGCATACAGTTCTGTGCGGCTCACGTCGCTTCCCGGTGCGCGACCCATTCTTCTCCATGCTCAAGCGCAGCCTCAACACCTTCATGAACGCCCTGACATCCAGCGACTGGACGCTGTACCCCTTCTCCAGCATGAACGAGAAGGATTTCTACAACCTGATGGACATCTATCTCGATGCCGCCTTTTTCCCTCTTTTGACGGAGATGAATTTCAGCCAGGAAGGGCACCGCCTCGAGTTTGCCGAACCGCTCGACCCGTCCTCGCCCCTGGAATTCAAAGGGGTGGTCTACAACGAGATGAAGGGCGCCATGTCCGACCCCTCGTCTCTGCTGGGGAGACGCCTCAACCGCGCCCTGTTCCCCACGGTGACCTACCATCATAATTCAGGAGGCGAACCTTCGCAGATCCCCGATCTGACCCATGGCGATCTCAAGGATTTTCATGCCGCCTATTACCATCCCAGCAACAGCTGGATGCTCAGTTACGGCAACCTGCCGCTGGAGAAGCACCTGGAGCGGATTGAGGAAAAAGCTCTCAAGGAGTTCTCCCGCCGTCAGGTCGATTCGGCTGTCCCCCCTGAGCAGCGCTATGATCAGCCGCGACGGATTACAGAAACCTTTCCCATCGACGCGGGGGAGGAAACCGCGCGCCGCTCCATGGTGCAACTGGGCTGGCTGACGGCGGATATTTCCGAGACCTTCGAGCGCATGGCCCTCGACATCCTCTCGATCCTGCTGCTGGGCAATCCGGCCGCGCCCCTCTACAAGGCACTGCTCGACTCCAGGCTCGGCACCAACCTGGCGCCGGGCTGCGGCTATCACGACGATTACCGCACCACGGTCTTCGCCGCCGGTCTGCAGGGAACCGACCCCGAGCAGGCCGAGGCGATCGAGAAACTGGTACTGCAGACCCTTGAAGCGGTGGCACGCGAGGGCTTTTCCCGGGAGCGCATCGACGGCGCCATCCACCGATACGAATTCAGCCATCGCGAGGTCACCGGCGACAGCTACCCCTACCCCCTGGTGCTATGCATGCGCATGATGGGACCGTGGATGCACTGCAACGACCCGGTTTCCCCATTGAGCATTTCGGAGAACCTGGAGCGGCTGCGCCAGGAAATCGACCGTGGATCATTCTTCGAAGACCTGATCCGGAAGTGGCTGCTAAACAACCCCCATCGCGTGACTCTGACCCTGCGCCCCGACCCGGAGCAGAAAGAGCGGGAGCGGCAGGCGGAGAAAGAGCGGCTGGAGAAAATCCGCGCCGCCATGTCGCCGGACGAAGAACAGCGCATTGTCGAGCGCGCCCGAGTGCTGCAGCAGGCACAGGAGGCGAAGGAGGATCTCTCCTGCCTGCCGACGCTGGATCTCTCCGACATTCCAGCGGAAGAAAAAACCGCGCAATATACCACCAGCGAAGAAGCGGGCACGCCGGTGCGCTGGTTCGACCAGCCCACAAACGGCATCGTCTATACGATCGCCCATTTCGACGCGGGAGGCCTGCCCGATGAACTGCAGGCCTATGTCCCGCTGTTCTGTGCCCTGCTGACGCACATCGGCGCCGCGGGTGACAGCTATGAACGTATTGCCGAGCGCATTGAAGCGGGTACCGGCGGCATCTCCGCATCCCCAGAAGTTCTGGAAAACCCGCAGGACACCGAAAAGATCAAGATTCTGATTCAGATCAAGGGCAAGGCGCTGGCCCGCAACCAGGACAAGCTCTTCGACCTGCTGGGCGATTTGCTCAGCGCTCCCGACTTCAGCGACCTTGACCGCCTTGCCACTGTTCTGGGGCAAATCCGCGCCTCGCTGGAAAACTCCATCCCCGCCTCAGGTCACAGCTACGCCGCCCGCGCCGCAGCAGCGCGACTCAGGCCTGCGGCACGCCTGCGGGAGACCTGGTCGGGGCTGGAACTGGTGAGCTTTGCCAAAAAAGCGGCGGAACTGCGCGGTACGGATCTGGAGCAGTTCGCCGAAACGATGCAGGATCTGGCGCGACGCCTGCTGCGCCGGGAAGGGCTGTGCTGCGGGATGGTCGCCGAGCAGCGGTTCTTCGAGCAGGGGCGCCCCGTCCTGAAATCCTTTCTCGAACGACTGCCGGCAAAAGGGCAGGAAATCTCCTCTCCTTCCCCCTTCACGGCACAAGCGGCACGGCTCGGCTGGGCGGCGGGGATGCCGGTCTCCTATGTGACGCGGGTCTATCCAACCGTGCCCTATACCCACAAAGACAGCGGCGGGCTGATGGTGCTGGGCAAGCTGCTGCGATCGGGATTTCTGCATCGCGAAATCCGCGAGAAGGGGGGCGCCTACGGCGGCATGGCCTCGTGCAATCCGGAGGCGGGCCTGCTTTCCATGCTCTCCTACCGCGACCCCCATCTGGCGCGCACCCTCGACATTTACGACCAGGCGGCGCAGTGGGCGGCGGCCGGAGAGTTCAGCGATCAGGAGATCAAGGAAGCGATCCTCGCGGTCTTTGCCGAACTGGACAAGCCGCTGTCCCCCGGGGGGAAAGGATATCGCGAATTCGCCGACGCCACCCAGGGATTGACCCCGCAGATGCGTCGCGAGCTGCGCGAAAAAGTACTGGCGACCGATCGCGACGCCCTCAAATGCATTGCACAACGCTACCTGGTGGACGGACGCGATCAAAGCGCGGTGTCGGTGATCTCCAGCGAGGAGCAGTTGAAGAAAGCCAACGAGAAACTTGGCCCTCAGGGACTTGAGATCCACAAGGTGTAGGTTTTTGAGGCTTTAGGCTTGGGGCTTTAGGCTTTAGGGGTGAGATGTGAGTGAGGAGTCTCTGTCTGTCGAGGGGATTCTTCCGCAACTGAAGGAGGCGCTGGCATTGGAGCGCTGTGCCGTGCTGCAGGCGCCGCCGGGAACGGGCAAGACCACCCGGGTGCCGCCCGCGTTGCTGGGAGAGGACTGGCTTGCCGGAAAACGCATCCTGATGCTGGAACCGCGGCGCCTGGCCGCGTCCAACGCGGCGCGTTTCATGGCTCAGGAACGGGGCGAAAGGGTCGGAGGAACGGTCGGCTATGCCATCCGCTTTGACCGCAGGGTATCGCCCCGCACCCGCATCGAGGTGGTGACCGAAGGCATTCTGGCGCGGCGGCTGCAAAGCGACCCCCTGCTCGAAGGGGTCGGGCTGGTGATCTTCGATGAATTCCACGAACGCAATCTGCATTCGGACCTCGCCCTGGCCCTGTGCCGGGATGTGCAGCAGGGGCTGCGCGATGACCTGCGCCTGCTGGTGATGTCCGCCACCCTGGACGCCGAACCGGTCAGCCGCCTGCTGGGCGACGCGCCACTGCTCACCACCACGGGGCGCAGCCACCCTCTCGACATCCGCTATCTGGATCGCGACCCGGACGGGTCGGTGGTGGAGGAAACGGCGCGCTGCGTAGAGACCGTTCTGCGCCGCCACGGAGGCGACGTGCTGGTCTTTCTGCCGGGAGCGGCGGAGATCCGTCGCTGCGCCGATCTGCTGGAATCCCGTCTCCAGGACTCACCTGTCCTGCTCTGCCCGTTGTATGGAAACCTCCCCTTTGCCGCCCAGGAGCGCGCCATCCTGCCCCAGCCCCGGCGCAAAGTTGTGCTGGCGACCAACATCGCCGAAACCAGCCTCACCATCGAGGGGGTGCGGGTGGTGGTCGATTCAGGCCTGGCGCGACGTGTCGCCTTCGATGCGGCCAGCGCCACCTCGCGCCTTGAAACGGAGCGTATTTCCGCCGCCTCGGCCACCCAGCGAGCCGGGCGCGCCGCCCGTCTCGGTCCCGGCATCTGCTATCGCCTGTGGACGGAGGCCACCCAGGGGAGCCTGCGGGCGCACAATGTCCCGGAGATCCGCCGAGCGGATCTGTCCGAACTGGCGCTGGACCTGGCCCTGTGGGGGATAGACGACAGCGATTGCCTGAGCTGGCTCGACCCGCCGCCCGCCGGAGCCCTGTCTGCGGCGCGCAAACTGCTGGTCCAGCTCGGCGCGCTGGATGACCGAAATCGCATTACGCCACAGGGGCGCGCAATGGCAGAGCTGGGCGCGCATCCCCGGCTGGCGGCCATGATGCTGCTGGGGCGCAGGCGTCAATACCCGCGGCTGGCCTGCCGTCTGGCGGCGGTTCTAAGCGAACAGATCGCTGTGCCTCGCCGCGAACCAGGGCAGGGAACCCTCGACAGCGATCTGCTGGAAGACCTGGCCTGGCTGAACGGAAGTGACAGCGGCCAGAACGGTGCGGCTGCCCGCCGCCGGGTTGTGCAGGCGGCTGAGTACTGGCTGCGGCGGTTGGGGGAAAAGGCGGAGCCGGATCGCGTGCCTTCGGTGGAGCAGGTCGGCCGGCTGCTGGCCGCCGCATTTCCCGATCGCATCGCCGCCCAGCGTGAACCCGGATCACACCGATACCTGCTTGCCAACGGCCGCGGTGTGCAACTGGGCAAGGACAGTGCGGTCAGGGCGTTTCCCTTTCTTGTGGCGGTCGAGGTATTCGGCGGCGACCGGCGCGAGGGAGAGATTCGCCGTGCCAGCCGTCTGGAGCGGGAATGGATCGAGGAAGATTTTCAGGAGCAGCTGAAGCGGCGGCGCCAGGTGGAATGGGATGAGCGCGAGCAGCGGGTGACGGCGCGCGAGGTGGTGACGCTTGGAGCGCTGGTGCTGGCACAAAAGCCGGTTCGGGCCGAGGAGTCAGAGCGAATCCCCGCCCTGCTGCAGGGGTTGCGCCGACGCGGGCTTGAGGGGTTGGGATGGTCGCGTGACAGCCGCCAGTTTCTGGCGCGGCTGCGATTTGTGGCCGACCAGGACGAATCCGGCCAATGGCCGGACGTCTCAGATGAAAAGCTGACGGCAGACCTTGAAACCTGGCTGGCGCCCTATCTGACCGATTGCCGCACCCTGGACGACCTGGCCCGCTTCGATCCCCTGCCGGCGCTGCACGCCCTGCTGGACTGGCATGCCCGGCAGCTCCTGGACACATTAACACCGACGCACCTGGAGGTGCCGAGCGGCTCGCGCGTGCGGGTTGATTACGGACCCGAGGGGCCGGTGCTGGCGGTCAAGCTGCAGGAATTGTTCGGCCTGGCCGACACCCCGGCGGTGCTTAGCGGGCGCATCCCGGTCACCATCCATCTGCTCTCCCCCGCGCGCCGCCCCCTGGCGGTGACCCAGGATCTGCGCAGTTTCTGGGACAACATCTACCCCGAGGTTAAAAAAGAACTGGCCGGCCGCTACCCGAAGCATCCATGGCCCGACGACCCCTGGAACGCAGTTGCCACCCGCGCCACCCGCCCCCGCAATAAAAAACGCTGACCGCATGGGGTCGTCACTCCCATGNNCATCCCTGGCCGTTTGATTGGCGCCATCCCTGGCGCCAAACACCCTTGACATGGGAGTGACGACCCCATGCTGAACACCTACCCCAACTCAGCACTCTGCCCTCAAACCGGAAACTCACGCAGCCGCCCCACTGCCTCGGCAATGCGATCCTCGGTGATATTCCCCAGCGCAATGCGCAGATAGCCGGACAGGGCGGGGCCGAACACCTCGCCGCCGAGAGTCAGCACGCCGGCTTCCTCCAGCAGCAGGCGCGCCACCTGCCGTCCGCTGTGCCCGGGGAAAGGGTGGCGCACCCATGCGAAGAAGGAACCGCTGGCAACCAGCCGGAAGGGATTTCCCCCCTTGGTGAATTCCTCCACGAACAAATCGTGACGGCGCTGCATTTGGTCTCTCTTTGCCGCGACCCAGCCGTCGAGGTGGGTCACGCCGTACAAGATGGCCTGCTGCGTCAGGCGCGGCGCGCACACCGCCATGGTATCCTGCGCCTTAAGAGCCTGCCGCATGAAATCGGGGGAGGCGGCCAGCAAACCGGCACGCATGCCGGTCAGGGCGAAGGTCTTGCCATAGGAGGCGATGTGAATGAAATGGTCGCTCCAGTCGGGATCGCAGAACAGGTTATGGGGCCGGCCGCCGCCAGGGATAAACGCCTGGTAGGTTTCGTCCAGGACGAGAGCGACATCGTTTTTGCGCGCCAACTGATGAATCTCCGCCAGCACCTCCGGCGGCATCACCACACCGGTGGGATTGCTGGGCGTGACCATCAGCAGCGCCCGGGTGCGCTCATTGATGCGCGAAGCCAGGGCGCGGGGGTCCGGAATGCCGCCGTTCTGATCATCGAAGGGCACGAAGACGCTGCGGATGCCGAGCATGTCAAGAGCCATCACGTGGTCGAAATAATAGGGCACCACAACCACCACCTCGTCGCCGGGGCGGCACAGGGTCACCATCGTCAGCCAGAAGGCCTGGCTTGCGCCGATGGTCAGACAGAGGTGCTCCGGCGTCATCTGCGCCCCGTAGCGGCGCTGGTAATAGGCGCACAGGCCTTCACGCACCTCCGCAAGGCCCTCATCCGGGGTATAGCGATAGGTTGCAGGGTCATCCATCAGATTTTTCAGATGAGCGACAAGCCCCGCATCCGGCGGATGGGACGGCACCGCCTGGCACAGGTCGATCAGCGGCATGTCTCCGGGGTGACGCCCGGCCGCAACCCACTCCCAGACCTCGGAGATGGGAGGGAAATTGACTGCATCGATCAGGGGATTAATCCGGTATTTCATGCCCGCTTCATCACCTCAACCAGGAATTCGGCCACGCGCTCCATATCGGTGACCCGAACCGACTCCTGCTCCGTATGCACATGAGTCATGCCGGTGCCGATAATCAAAGTCTCGATGCCGTGACTGTTGAAAATATTAGCGTCGCTGCCACCACCCGCCGCGCGCACCGTCAGGGGATGGCCGATCGCCTCCCCCCCGGCCCGCACCAGCGTCACCATGTCGCTTTCCAGCGGCACGTGCATGGCCGGATAGTCGGAGATGACCTCGCAGCGGATCTCCGGGCGCACCATGACTCCGTCGATTTCACGGCTCATCTCGTCCGCCGCCTGTTCGAGACAGGCGATCATGTGCTCCCCCTGGCGTTTGAGCTTGTCCGGATCGTGACTGCGCACCTCCCCTTCAAGCACCACGCTGCGGGGCACGATATTGATGGCCTGACCGCCGCGGATGGTGCCGATATTGGCAGTGGTTTCCGCATCAATGCGACCGAGACGCATGGCGGCGATGGCGCGCGCCGCCGTTTCGATGGCCGATACGCCGCGCTCCGGCGCAATACCCGCGTGGGAATCGCGGCCGTTGATTTCAAAGCGCAGCTTGTCGGCGCAGGGCGCGCGGTGAATCGCCAGGTCGATCCCGGTGGTATCGAGCGCCAGCCCGCGACGGCTGCGCAGACGGGAATAATCGAGGTTCTTGGCACCGAGCAGTCCCGCTTCCTCGCACACGGTCACCACCACCTCCAGGGGCCCGCGGGGGATGCCGCCCTCGCGCAGCAGTTGGATGGCTTCCATGATTTCGACGATCCCCGCCTTGTCGTCGGCGCCGAGGACCGTCGGGCCGGCACTGGTGAAAACCCCGTCGTTCAGGACGGGTTGTACCCCTGCGGCCGGCTCGACCATGTCCATGTGTACCGAGAGCATCAACGGCTCGCTGTCGCGCCCCTCCGCGGGAAAAGTCACAATCAGGTTGCCGCTTTCGGCTCCGATGCGGGTGCCGGCGTCATCTGTGAAAACCTCTCCACCCAGTTCATGGAAGCGGCGGGACAGGTAACGTGCGATTTCCCCTTCATGGAAAGAGGGGCTGGCAATGGATGCCAGGCGTGTGAATTCATCAATGATTCTTCGTTGGTTGGCCATTATTTTATCCTTGTCGACAGAAAAGACCGGAAACTTTAAACGGTTGCAGAAATTAATCAGTTTTACCGCAGTTGTCCGAGGATGAAAAGGCCTATTGCTCTTCTCGACTTCACCACGATTGACTCTGGACAATTCCCACGCAAGGCTGATAGCATCGGCAAGGGCTGGTTTCCCCCGGCACACTTCAATTGTTTCAGGATAGTGTATGGATTTTGATTTCAATCCCCCCCAGAGTTCCAACAGGAGCAAACGGCGGAGCCGCTTTCGCGACCGCTTGCCCCTGCTATTCATGGGTCTGGCTGCAGCATTCACCGCTGGTTTTTTCCTGCTTCAACAGGATGCAGGGCTGACCGAAGCCCATTTCCAACCGGACCCCGCCGGGGCACAGGTTCAGGTCACCGCCGACTTCGATATTCCCCCAGCGATCTCTTCCCCGAAAAACAAACCTTCGGAACCGGAAATCTCACGGGAGGTCATCAAGGATTTCATCGCTCCCGGCGATACGATCACCGCTTTATTCAAGGATCACTTCACTCCCCAGGAGATTCACCGCCTTTCGCGACAGAGCAAAGATGTTTTTCCCCTGACCGGCATCTGCGCCGGGCAGCCTTATCAGGTCTGTCTGGTCGATGGAAAATTTGATAGTTTTCTCTACGAAATCGACGAGGAAGAGCAGCTGCTGATCAAGAAAGGGGATGAGGGGTTTGAGATCGAACGTATTCCCATCCCCTATACGATAGAAACCGAAATTGTTCATGGACGGATCGAATCCAGCCTGTTCACGGCTGTCGCCGATGCTGGGGAAGCTCCGGATCTGGCCATGAGGCTGGCCGATATATTTGCCTGGGACGTGGACTTCATCCTCGACATCCGCCAGGGCGACAGCTTCAGGGCCCTGGTGGAAAAACGCTACCGGGAGGGAAAGCCCAGCGGTTACGGGCGTATCCTCGCCGCACAATTCGTCAACCAGGGCAAGACCTTCGATGCCATCCTGTTCAAGGACGGAGAGCGTTCAGCCGCCTACTATGATGCTGAAGGACGCAGCCTGCGCAAGGCTTTTCTCAAAGCCCCCCTGTCCTTCACCCGCATCTCATCCGGCTTTACGATGCGGCGCTACCACCCGATCACCAAAACCTGGAAAGCGCACCCCGCTATCGATTATGCCGCCCCAACCGGCACTCCGATCAAAACGGTCGGTGACGGAACCATCACACGCATCGGTTACACCCGGGGTAACGGCAATTTCATCGAAATCCGCCACGTCAGTGGCTACACCTCTCTATATCTGCACATGAGCAAATTTGCACGCGGCATGAGTCGGGGCAAGCGACTGAGCCAGGGGCAGGTGATCGGTTACGTGGGCAGTACCGGGCTGGCCACCGGCCCCCATCTATGCTTTCGTATGCGCAAAAACGGCGAACCGGTCAATCCCGCCCGAATCAAAGCCCCGGCCGCACCGTCCGTATCGGCGCAGAATATGGCCGCATTCAAGCAACACGCTGCACCTCTGCTTGCACAACTGGACGATATGAACATTCGTCAGGCACAGGTCGACACAAGGCCCTGACCAGCCTTCGGCAGAATTTTCCACCAACAACTTTTTTTCAGAGGCACAACGCGGATGGCTATCAAACTCGGCACAATGCTGGTTCAGGAAGGGCTGATTTCATTGCAGCAACTGGACGAGGCTTTGAAATACCAGACTATATTCGGAGGAAGGCTGGGAACCAACCTGATCGAGATGGGATTGGCCGAAGAAGAAGATATCGCACGGGTTCTCAGCGAAAAACTCAGGGTCCCCTTTACCGGCAGCGAAGAACTGCTGAATATTCCCGGGGAGCTGATCCGTCTGATTCCCCGCAAGATTGCCCAGAAATACAAAGTCGTCCCTTTGCGACAGGAAAAGAAACGACTCTATCTTGCCATGGTCGACCCCTCGGACCTGCGGGCCGTGGACGAAATCGGGTTTGTCAGCGGCTATGCCATCCATCCCCTGGTGGCACCGGAGGTCAGCCTGATTCTGGCGTTGGAAAAACACTACGGTATCGACCGTGATGTCCGTTATGTTCCGGTGATCAAGCAGATTCTCAAAAAAAATCCACCAACTGCAAAATCCGGATCTTCCGGCGGCTCGCCCGCACCAGCTGCACCTGCCAAGGGGAATGATCCGACATGGCGCGAGAATGTTTCCCGTTATGCCATTGACGAACTTTCGCAGGCTCTTGCCGATGTGCGCGAACGCGATCAGATCGCCCCTCTGGTTCTTAAATATATCGAGCGCACTTTCGACAAATCCGCGCTTTTTCTGATCCGGGATGGAATGGCGCACGGCTGGCAGGCACGGATCAGCGGCAAGAAACTCCCCGGCTTCGATCACTTTCACATCTCTCTGAATGAGCCCTCCATTCTTAAGACCGTTGTCGAAACAGGCAGCTTCTACCTCGGCACCCCGCCGGACACCACCGAAAACAATCGTCTGCTCGAGCAGCTGCATAATCTTCCCCCGGAAACGACTCTTCTGATCCCTTGGGTCAAACAGGGTCGTGTCATCTGCATACTCTATGTCACGGGGCAGCCATCGATACTGACGGGGGAGTTTTTCGATTTGCAGAAATTGACTCAAAAAGCGACTCTGGCCCTGGACATCCTGATTCTGCGCAACAAGATCATGATGACTTGAGGTCCCGTGAGGAGTGAGGAGTGAAAGATCAAGTTGGCGTTAAAAAGGTGCACGAAGAAAAGCTGACGTCCTATGCGCAAACGCTGCCGCGCCTTTTACAGGAGATCGGAGCGCCTGCTTACCTGAAGCGGCAAACTTGTGTCATTATCAAACCCAATCTGGTCAACGCGTCACCGCCGCCGGTCACCCTCCCGGCCGCTTTTACCGAAGCCCTTGTCTCAGCAATCCGGGCCTGCAGCAACACACGCATCATCGTCGCGGAGGGCTGCGGAGACCATGCCCTGGAAACCGATGAGATTTTTTCCATTCACGGGTATGATCGCCTGGCTCGGGAGCTGGATTTGGAGTTGGTCGACCTCAACCGCGCCGAACTGATTCGATTGGAACAACCACAGCGCGAAGTTTTCCCTGAATTTATGCTCCCGCGCATCCTCCAGGAAGGCGCGCTCATTTCCGCCGCAGTGCTCAAGGCGCATTCCTTGGCCGAAGTCACTTTGAGCATGAAGAACATGCTCGGCTGCGCACCCCCTGCCTATTATCAGCAGGGTGGCCACTGGAAAAAGTCCGCTTTTCACGCACGTATGCACCAATCGATCTTTGAACTGAACTGCTACCGAAAGCCGGATCTCGCCCTGATCGATGCCAGCGTCGGGCTGGCCGATCATCATCTGGGCGGGCCGACCTGCAATCCACTGCCGCAGAGACTCCTGGGGGGCTTCGATCCGGTGGCGGTAGATGCGGCCGGCGCCTCCCTGCTCGGCCTCGACTGGCGCAACGTCGAGCATATCCGAATGGCCCACGGCCTGCTGGGAGAAGCCGAATGAGAGCAAATCATCCATGAACTACCTGATGCACCTCTACCTCTCCGACGGCAGCGACGAAGGGCTGCTTGGCAATCTGATGGGAGATTTCGTCAAAGGCTCCATCAACAGTACCTTCTCCCCTGCGTTGCGCCGCGGGATCGAAGAGCATCGACGGCTTGATGCCTTTGCTCAGACCAACCCCTATTTTAAAAAGAGCAGGCAGCGGCTCGACCCTCGCTTCAGGCATTGTCGCGGTGTGATGGTGGACATTTTCTATGATCACGTACTGGCTCGGGACTGGGACCAATATCACCCGCAACCGCTGGAGGATTTTGCCGGTCATGTCTACCATCTGCTGCAGGCCCATTTCGAGCTGCTCCCCGCCGGACTGCAGCGCATTGCTCCACGCATGATCGAGCGCGACTGGCTCACCAGCTACCGCGAAATCCGGGTCATTGAAAAAGTCCTTCAGAGCCTCTCCCGCCGTTTATCACGTCTTAATTTTCTCGAACAGGGGCTGCCTGAACTTCAGGCCCATCACCCCCAGTTGCAACAGGATTGCCGACAGTTTGTGCAATCCGCCCGCCGATATCTCGGGAATCCGCCGGCAGACAGTCTCCCCAGGCGCTCATCAGCTCAAAGGATCTATTGATCTTTTCATGCCTGTTCGTTATTCTCGCCCTGTTTTTCCCCACATGTTGCTGAACTTCACATTTCAAGGCATGCTGATGCCATTTCATCGACAGGAGGCTTTCATGGGCACCCCCCGGTTTCAGACTTTTGTTCCTGCTCTTCTTTCACTCTTGCTGACGCTGTTCATCGTTTCGCAGGCCCGCGCCGACGAAGTTATCCTTAAAAACGGCGACCGCCTTACCGGCACCATTGTGTCCGCCAAGGAGGGCAAACTGACCTTCAATACGCCCTATGCCGGAAATGTATCCATCGCCATGGATGCCGTTGAATCCATTCACAGCGAAGCCGACCTGACCCTGCGCTTTGACGGCAAAGAGATCCTCAGCGGCAAGCTGACCACCGAAAATGATCAAATCACTCTACAGGCCAGCGAAGTGCGGGGGACGACTCCTGTTGACTGGAAGCGGGTGCGCTCCATCAATGTTCCCGACACCTTCTGGGACGGCAGTGTTTTTCTGGGCGGCACTCATCAGGCCGGAAATACGGAACGAACCAGCGTCTCTTTCGGTGCGGAAGCGACACGTCGCAGCCTCAAGGATCGCTTCAGCCTGTCCTTCCTCTATAATTACGCCGAAGAAGACGACGAACTGACAACCCGCGACACCTATGGATCGCTGAAATACGACTACTTTTTTACGCAGAAGTTCTATGGCCTGCTCAGCCTTGAAATGCTGAAAGACAAGTTCAAGGATCTCAACCTGCGAACCATCGTCGGCCCCGGCATCGGCTACCAGGTGTGGGAAGACGACATCAAGGCTCTCGCGCTTGAGGCCGGCATCGCCTACTTTTCCGAAGACCGCGTCGAGGAGGAAGACGATCAGTGGGTTACCGCGCGCCTGGGCGCCAACGCACGTTGGCAGATCACCCCCTGGCTCAAATTCACCGATCGGCTGCTGCTCTATCCGCAACTCGAAAGTTTCGGTGACTACACCCTGCGCAACGAAGCCGCCATGCAGACCTCCCTCGGCGGGGCCTGGTCACTGCGCCTGGCCAATGTCTGGGAACGCGACAGCGATCCGGCTGAAGAGGTCAAAAAAGACGACTTCAAAACCAGTTTGAGCCTTCAATATTCTTTTTAATGTCTTACGGGCCGCCGCGTCGTCGCTGATGCGGCGGCCTTTTTTTCTTTTCTTCACAACTGTGGTGAATTACACTTAAAGATAATGATTCACCCATTTGTATCAGCCCATTTCCAGGCGAATTTACCCATGCAGACACCTCACCATGCACACATGCACACCCATGAGGACGATCCAAATCGCCGGCTGCGCAGGTTTTTCCTGCTCTCTTCTTCGATTTCCTTCATTGTCATCCTGACCCTGTCCGGCACCGGAATTTTTCTGGCATTTAAAAGCTACATTCACAACGAAGCGGAATCGAGTGCGATACGCATCAGCGAGGCTCTGCTCGAGCAGGGCAGATCGGACCTGATTCACCGAGATGCTCAAGGCCATGCACAACTGCAGCTGGATCAGAAGAACTTCCAGGATTTCGACCGACGTTTGCGTGAAACGCTGCGCGCACTGGATGTCCCAAAGATCAAAATCTTCACGCCTGAAAAAAACATTCTCTACAGCACCGAAAGAGCCATCATCGGCCGGCTTGATGCCGAGAACAAAAAACTCGATCAGGCCCTGGGAGGGCAGGTTTATTCTCAACTGGAAACAGAAGGGGAGTTCTGGGACCTCGAGGACGAGCAGCGCTTCGATGTGGATATTGTAGAAACCTATATCCCCATCAACGACGAAAACGGCCGCGTGATCGGCGCCTATGAAATCTATCTCGATGTGTCGCGTTATCAGCATGACGTCGTTCATTTCGTGATCTTTTCGCTGGCCATCATCACAGCGGTTCTCGCTGTAATCTTCCTGGTCATCTATGCCCTGCTGCGCAAAGCCTCCGGCATCATTCACTCCAAAACAGAACAGATCAAGGTGCTCAGCGGACTGCTGCCGATCTGCTCGTTCTGCAAGAAAATCCGTGATGAGAACGGAAACTGGGAGATGCTCGAAGAATATATCAGCACCCACTCCGAATCGGAGTTCTCCCACAGCTTCTGCCCGGAATGTGTCGCAAAGCACTACCCGGAGCTGGGCCTCAGCGAGAAAGACTACACCTGAGCGATTTTTCAATACAGGGACATCAGCGAGGGCTTATGACAAAAACGGATATCTCGTTCGTCCATCTGGTGGGACTTTCTAATTTCCTTGAACAGCAGAGCAATCTTGAAGACAGCCTCAATGAATCGGCCGCCATGGCAGCGGACCTTCTGAACTCGCAGAATTGCTCCATCATGCTGTTCAGGGAAGACAGTCCGCGCGATCCCCGCATGAAGATTTTCGCCAGCCATGGTTACCTGCCGCCTGCCGCCTACAGCGAAACGGCTCGCCACAAGGAGGGCATTGCGGGACACGTTGCTGCCAGCGGCGAGGCGCTGCTGGTTGCCGACATCGAGCGATCACCCTATGCTTCCAAGGCGCGCTGGCCCGATCGGGCCAGCAAAGGGTTTCTTTCTGCGCCTGTTTTTATCGGCGACAAAGTGCTCGGCGTCATCAATGTCAACTCTCCCCTTGATGAAAGACGCTACACCGAGCGCGATCTCTATCTTCTGACCAGCATTGCCCTTGTGGTCGGCAAATCGATCCAGGTGGTACAGCTGCAGAACATTCTCAAGTCACGTTTCGCCCAGCACGCTTTGATGCAGCAGACCCGCGCCAATATGAGCGAATCTCTGAGCAAGGCCGCCCAGAATCCAGGGAAGATGGCACGCATGGTGGGCAAATCTTTCTATCGCGAAATGAGCCGTGCCGGATTCAGCGATGAGGCGATCATCAAGGCCGCAACCGAAGTCATTTCTCTTTTAAGCCACAAAGTCGCCAAGCACGGCAAGCGCCTGAACAAATCTTCAGATTGAAATCAGGCTGTCAGTCTCGGGTTTTTCGCATTTTGGCGATGGCTTTGCATGACTTCCCGGTCGGGCGGCGGCGCACGGAGAAAAACAGCGCGGATTGCACTTCGCGACTTCCCGGTCGAACTCCCTGAAAACAGAACGACTCGGTCATATGACCGAACAATGACAGTCATTTCCCGGAGAAAATGAATATGCATAAAATCATCTGGATTTTGCCTCTTCTGGGGACGATTTTCTTATCGGCCTGCGGTGGAGGCGACAGCAGCGATGTGCGAACAGCGACCCCGACAGAGACTCTGAGCCTGTCGGGGATTGTCGCCGACGGACCTGTCAGCGGCGCTCGCGTTGAAATCCGGGAAATCGGAAGCAACACCCTCGTATCATCTTGCGGTACGGCGGGCAGAAGCCGCTGCGAAACCATGACCGACGAAGACGGGCGGTTCTTTTTTCATCTGGCTTCAGAAATCGACCTGTCTTCCTTACAGATCGTCACCTCGGGAGGCCGGGACACGCAGACGGGAGTCGATTTTTCAAATCTGTCCCTGGCTGCAGACCTCAGCATGTTTTCCGGTCGGCAAGAGCACATGGCGGTGACTCCCGTTACGACGCTGCTCTCCCACAGGCGCCGCGCGCAATCTCCGGAGGAGGCTGAACGCGAGGTGCGCTCGCTGCTCGCCCTGCCCTCGGATCAAAGCCTGACCGATCTCCCCGGCAACAACCCCGCTGCAGGAAAAAGATCGATGCTCCTGACGGCCATTGCCAGAGCAGGCGCAGTAAATGATAACGACACAGGTGAAGATCCTTTCCGCGCCCTGGCGCAGAAGTCGAACCTTTTCAACAGTGACGGAAGCCTGCAGAGCGAGGGATTGGCGCTGGTCGATTTCTTGAGAAGCGATGAAGCTGATCATATTCTTTCGCTGGATGCCGCGTTGACTCAAGCGCCCCCCGCCCAATGGGGAGCGGTTTTTCAGGAAAAAGAACTGCAGCGCAGCCTGATTGCGATCCTGGAGTTGATGCTTGCGGATGAATCCGATCAGATCGATTTCGAGGATCCTCTTTTTCTCGACAACATCAATCGCCTGGTCAACGGTATCCGCACCGCCTGCGCACCCGAATTCATCCCCCTTGACGATTTAACACCACAGCGTATCGCGCGATACCTGTTTTTCAGTTACGACCTGCTCGATGCAGAAGATTTTCTGCTCTCGGGAGAAGCGTTTGAACAACGCATGCAGCGCCGCACCGGCGACGAGATGATTTCGCTGAGCGAGGATCCCGAAATCCTCATCCTGGCGCGCAGCCGGAGCCGGTACCAGAGCAGCGTCCCTCTGTTCGAGTCCCGATTGCTCGATACGGAAGACAAACGTATCGAGTACTACCTCAATTCCGACCAGTCTCATTTGTATCAGGCCGAAAGGATGGTTTCAGGAGTCGGCGATGCGGTTCTCAACGATGAGATCATGGCGAAGCTGGTGGAAGGCAAAGGCCGCTTTGGCCTGTTCGAGGATGCGCAGGTCCTTGCTGACACCCAGATCGTTCAGACGGAAGAGCGGGGACGCGCCTATCTCTCACTGGCCCGCCGCATGATCGAAAGAGGCCGCGAGGGAGAGGTCGAAGCGATATTGAACCTGGCCGAACGTGAGTTTACGCGCGTCATCGAGGTCAAAGGGGTCGCCAACATCGAAAACAGCGATACGCAGAACCTGCAGTCCCTTGCAGCGAACTATCGCAAAATCGGTACAGAACAGGACGCGCAGCGCATCCTCGACCTGCTGGAAGACGCCGTCCTATACTTCAACACATCGACACTTTTCGGCCGCCTGATTGTCGGAACATGGAAGATTGCCGATCAATACCTTGAACGCGAACAGTTCGATGAAGCACGCCCCCTGGTCGACTCTCTGTTCAGCCTTGCCATGCGCTGCCCCCCAAACGACACCAACGGCGCACTTTTCTACAAGGCCCGTGTTTTCTACCTGGTTGAGACCGCCAAGCGTTACGCCGAGTTGGGAGATGTCGCTCAAGTTGAAGAGATTTATCAAATCATAAGCGACCTCCGGGAAAACGACGGCCTGCAGAATCTGACCCGCAATGAAACCTGGTTCTACATGATCAGCCTGGTGGAAACCTTCTATTCCCTGGGGCTCAACCAGCAGGCCATGGATCTGGCCCTGAGTATCCCCGACAGCTATGAGAACTACCGTGGTTTCACCATGCCCGGAGCATTCTATCGCGCCGGCGCCATGAAAGCAGTGTCCGCCGCAATCGCGCTGGAAAGCGGGATCGATGCGGCGGGGCAGTTCATGGCGGAAAATCTCAGCGATCCCCATGATCAGATCGAGGCCTGGACCTACATGGCGGGGAACAAGCAACGCGCCTACACGGCTCAACAGGCCATCGAGCAGCAGTTTTTCGATCTGGCCCAGCAGGCGCTGCGGCGCGCCCGGGATCTTGTCGCGCAACTTGAAGAAACAACGGAGCGCAACCACTATCGCTACGCGATTCAATACGGATACGCCAAGCTCGCCGACCTGGCTTGGGAGGCACAGGCGCCTGACTTGGCTCAGAAATTGATCGACCAGGCCCTGGCGGCGGCAGAACAGCTGAACGAGGCGCAATACCGGGTCACGGCACTGATCGAAATTGCCGAGGTCCAGCGCCTTGTCGGCCAAACTGAAGCAGCCGACCTGAGCCTGCAGAAGGCGCTCCAGTTTACCCTGGGCAATCCCGGGGAGGACGCTATCGATCTGCAGGAGTTGATTCTGGAAGCATTCAGCGACTTCGCCGAAAATGCATTGACCACCTACATTGATACCGCCCGCGGCCTGTTCACCCAGGGCCTGAACTACAGTGGGACCGACCATGATGATCTGGCCGAGCTTGAAGCTCGCTCGCTCATCTACGCTGCCAACCTGATTTCAGGCTTTACCGGCACAGATGCGACACTGCGGCGATGGGCGCTCGACCTGCTCGATGAAGCGCGCGCAGTGGCGGAACAGATCTATGTTTCCGCAACCAGAATGAGCGTCTATATCTCCGATGATGAAAGAAAAGAGCATCTGATCGAAGGTTACGCCCGAGCTCGAGACTTTGAGACCGCCATTGAAATGGCGCGTTCACTCCCCTACCGCAGTGAACGCAATCTTGCGTTCAAGACACTGGCCATTCTTTACAGTGAATGGGATGATCTGCCTCATACCGACCTGGCCTCCGTCGACACCGACGGCGACGGGCGCCCCAATTTCTTCAATCCGGATGCGGATCGTGAAGCCGCCGTGGCGCAGGGGCTGGAACTGGACCCGGACAGCGACGGAGACGGCATCCCTGACGAAGAGGATTACCGCCCGCTATATTATGACGAGGTGCGCCGGTGAGATGTTCCACATACCTGACAATCGCACTGGCGATGATTCCGGGAATCTTGGTCCTGACCGCAGCGGCGCAGGAGGAAGGCGCCCCGCAGCAATTGAAGCCGCTGGTCGTTGAAGGCGCCATCGAAAACAGTGCGACCGGACGTTCGCGCATTTCCCGAGATGTGATCCCCCACCTGCGGCGCGGCAACGGCAACATCAGCGAACTTCTCGAGATCCTGCCCGATGTGCACCTCGACCGCAGCTTTTCCAACTCTTTGACCGGCGGCGAGATTCTGCCGCCGGAGGTTTCCATCTCCGGCGGCAAATTCTATCAGAACAATTTCACGCTCGACGGCATGGGCAACAACAGCCTGCTCGATCCCACACAGAAAAATGTCGATGCCATTACCGACGTGCCGGGCCACAGTCAGGAGTTGTTTCTCGACAGCGCCCTGGTTGAGAGCATTTCAGTCTACGACAGCAATGTCCCCGCGCGCTACGGCCATTTCACAGGGGGCGTGGTGGATGTGGTCACCCGCAATCCCGGGCCTGATTTCGGCGGGCGCGTTTCGTTCCGCCATACCCGCGACGATTGGACCCAGTTTCACCTCGGCGATGAAGATCAGTTTGACTTTTCCGAAGGGCGAAGCCCCTCCAGGCAGCCACGCTTTGAAAAAAACGATGTGGGTCTGGAACTCAACCTTCCCCTCGGTGAAAAACAGGGGGTACTGGCTTCCTATCGTTTCCTGCACTCCGACATCCCCCTTTACAACCTTGACCGGACTCAGGAACAATCACGCATCCTGCACAACATCTTCATCAAATATCAGAACCTTCTCTCCGACAGCACGGTGCTGGAACTGAGCCTTAAGGCCACCCCATACGAGGGAGAACATTTCATCGCCAACGCCCGTGACAGCAGATTTCTTGTCAAAGGGGGCGGCTATTCTCTCGGCGCAGCATTGTACAAGGCGTTTTCCGACTGGGAACTGACCCTGCGCGGCGGCTACCAATTGAGTGAAAACTCCCGAGAGGCTCCCAACGTGTGGCGTCCCTGGCGCACGCTCGGGTCGACCACCTGGGGCAGCACGGTCAATTCGGAGGCAAGCCTCGAAGGGGGGTTTGGCGATATTGAGAAGGAACAGCATACCCTGCACCTCGCAACGCAATTGAGCAGCTACCCCCAACGCACCGACTGGGGCAGCCATCAGTGGCATACCGGCCTTGATTTCGAGCATATCCGCGGCCGATATGAACGGACGGAAACCGCCTACATCTACCGGGAGCCTTTTTTTTCCGACACGGTGATCTGCGGAGACGACCTGATCGGCTGTGTCGAAGGAGAACAGTTTTTCAGCCGACGCAATATCTATCCGGAAACTTCCGCCCGTGCCTCCATGACGCGCCTGGCCGCCCACGCTGAAAACCAGATCCGGGTTGGAAACTTCGGCCTGCGCCCCGGCCTGCGCCTGAGTTACGACGATTTCATGGAGAACTTCAATGTCGCGCCTCGGCTTGCCGCAACCTGGGATGTGTTCGGAGATCAGCGCACTCGGCTGATTGCAGGGCTCAATCGCTACTACGGCCAGACCCTGCTGACCTACAAGCTGCGCGAGGCGATCGCTCCCTATCAGCCTCAGGAACGTGGCCTGCAGGCGCCGCTGCCAACGCTGGACGAGTGGAGCGACGCTTCCCGAAACCTCTCTCAGGTCAGCCGCTTCTCCAGTCTCGACACACCCTATTCGGACGAAATCGCCGCCGGCGTCGACCAGCAGCTTCTGGGGGGGCGGCTGAGCCTTAAATTCGTTTATCGCGAGGGGAAGGATGAATTTGCCAGGCGTTATGGCGATCTGGAGGAAACAGGCCTGCGCCCCTATACCCTGTCCAATGACGGTCGCAGCCGTCATCGTAGTTGGCGCGCCACCTGGGAGCGCAGCTGGGAGAAACATTTTCTTTCGGTCAATGCCAACTGGCGGCGCTCCGAAACCAACCATCAAGATTTCGACGCCAGCGTGATCGAGGACGAAGAGACCGAAAGCCGCATCTGGTATCGCGATCAGCTTATCTTTCGCGATCAACTGCCGGACGACGCTGACGATTTTCCCGTTGAAATGCGCCTGACCTGGATTGCGAAGCTCCCCTGGGGCCTGACCTTTACCAACTTCACGACTTTTCGTTCCAGTTACGACCGGATAGTAGACACCCTGCGCCAGCAGGAACTGCCGCCGACGGAAAAAGACGATCCGGAACAGGCCCAGACCGTTCCGGTCTACGCCGACCGGCGCGAAGCCTCATCCTGGCGGTTCGACTGGAAACTGAGTTGGGAAAGGGAGGTTTACCAGGCGCAGCGGATAAGGCTCCACCTCGAAGTCAACAATGTGTTCAACGAGAAGATCAGTACCGAACCGGCCTTGCTGCAGTATGAAACGGGACGCCAGTTCTGGGCGGGGGTGGATTATCTGTTTTAGCGTCCGGTGCGGTGCCCAGCCCTTTGAACCTTAACGGTCCGGAAAATAGTCGATCCCCTCTTCAACGACCTGTGTAGCGCTGGAAGAGAAAACGCTGAGAATATAACTCCCCGGCAGGGGAGGATCCGGGAACCCTGCCCTGAGGCGCTCGCCGGACTCCACCTCCACCTGCGTGGCCTCAACGGGCATGGGCACCGCCATGACCCCTCCCGAATCGAGCGCCAGCCAGACATAGGGGGGGGCAAACATGAGGTCACGCACATGGCCCCGCGTCTCCAGCGTTCCCATCAGAACCGGCTGCGCGGGATTTGCCAGATCAAGCACCAGAACGCCCTGATGTGCCGTGCCGACATAGGCATGCCTGCCGTAGACCCAAACATCCACAATGAAATTGGTACTGTTGAAGCGCCCCGCGACTTTGGGCTCGTGCGGATCAGACATATCCAGGGTCAAGATGCCGCCATCGCCAACGGCAACCACTGCCAGATCATCCTTCCAGTGCACCTCACGCGAATACAGGAACTCCGACTCGGGCCAGGCCATGGCAATCTCTCCGACAATCTGCGCCCTCTCGGGATCACTGATATCCCAGACCTGGATTCCATCCGTGCCACTGTTGACCAGCGCGAAACCGTTGTGCACCGCAAAAGACTGATGATTCCCCCCCACATCCAGGGTCCCAAGCAGGCGCAGGCAAGTCGGGTCCGCGATATCAATCACCTTGAGTCTGCCGTTTTTACTCAGGGCATACCCCAGCCCTCCGTCCTGATCCCAGTCTTTGATAGAGCTTTCCAGGGCAAGAAAACCGGCGGGGGTCGGCCCCCCTTCGGCATTGGTCCGATAGGCATGAAGGCCGGAGGAGGCATCGAGAATCAACAGGTGATCCCCGTGCCAATTCATATCGACAATGTTCTGAAAATTGTCCAGGGCAACGGCCTGTGGGTGCGGTGCAAGAGGCTCGCTGATGTCCATCGATTTAAGGCCAAATGAGCTATTCCCCCACAGCCTGTCACCGAAATTTTTCAGAAATGAATGAATCTGAGGCGAATCATCAATCTCGACCAGCACAAGCTGAGGCAGCCGGGATTTTTCCATTCTCCACAAATAGCCGTCACGTTCGGCGAGATAAAGAAACGCCCCTGCTTCGGCGGCATCGCTGAAAAACCCGGGAGCCGGCACACGGGCGATTTCCCGCACCCCTTGGCCTTTCGATTTCCGGAACAGAACCAGTTCCTCAGCCCGAAGCGGATAGTCGGCAGCAGGCACCTGCACCAGGAGATGGTCCGCGGACGACCATAAAAGATTCACCTTCCTTTGGGGCAGAACACTGCCCTGCAGGTAGAGGCTTTCAGAACTTCCGGCCTCCACCAGATGGGCCCCCTTGTCATACCGGGCGATACAGAGGGTCTCTCCCACTTTCCGCATCGCCTGTAACGGTCCCGGCAGATTCAGGGTCGCCGTCACCCGCGGCTGGTCGGGATCGCTCAGGTCGATACGCACCAGCTTCCCCTCCCGTTGGATCACCCAGGCGTGATCCTCTTCCAGCAGAAGGTCCATGACAAGACCCTGCCCCAGCAGACGATTTTTAATGACCGGCTTCACGGGGTCGCTGGTATCGGCCACCAGCACCCCGCCGCCACCTGCCGCCAGAAGGGCCCTGCGCCCTTCGTGATACAGGGCCACTCGATCAATTTCACGGGGAACGACGAGGCGGCCCACCGACTTCAGCAGGTCCGCCCTTTGCTGACGAAAGGACAGCAGCCCCTGGGGTCCCCCGGCAAACCAGAAGATATCCTGGTGGGCGTCCATATCGCGCAACACGGGAGCAACCCCTTCCGTTTCAAGCAGCTGAACGTTACCGCTGTTCCGGGTGCTGAAAAACCGCACCCCCTCGTCTTTTTCAGCGACCGCCATCAGTTCATCTTTCCGGGTCAGCACATAAGCTTTTCCACGAGCCGGGATCGTAAAGGCCGCCTGCACCGGTCGCAGAGTCTCAAGGGGAACGACCTGTATACCGTAGATACCGTCGGCAAACACGAGGTGGTCGTTAACGATGGTCAGCCCCCTGACCGAGCCGGGTACCGCCACCTGCCCCGTAATGCGCGGTCGAGCGGGATCGTCTACATTCAGTTCCATAAGTCCGCGCCCGGTGCCTCCGGCATAAACCTTTCCTCCATAAGACCCCATCCGCCAGAGATTGTCGAGCTCCTCATCGGCGGCCAGCAATCGCGGCTGCTTCGGATCGGCGACATCGAGCACGGTCAGCCCTTTCCTGCCGTCTGCCAGATAAGCGATGTCGTCGACAAGGGTCAGATCCCGCAAGTGGCCATAGGTGTCATACTCCCCCAGGGGTCGGGGATCAGTCGGGGTGCTCAGATCGAAAATGCGCAGCCCCCCCCCACCGTCGCAGAGATAAGCCAGCTGGCCCGAAACCTCGACCTCCCAACTGAAACCGCGGCTTTCGATGCGGCTGATTTCCCGGGGATGCCTGCGGTCGGCGATATCGATGACGGCAAGCCCATCGAGCCCCTGCGCCAGCAGAGCGATATTCTCCGACAGCAACGCCAGCCCCCAGCTTTTACGGTTCTTTTCGGGGAGATGTCCGACGGCTCGGGGCCTTTCGGGAAAGCTGACATCGACGATCACCAGTCCCTTCTTGACATCTGACACCACCACATGGTGTCCGGCCAGTTCGAGATCCCAGGCCGCCTCGAAGATCTTCTTCTCCGTCCCGAGAATGCGCGGGGTCTGCGGGCGACTCAGGTCAAGGACCTGAAGGCCGGAATGGGCGCTGGCCATGTAAACCAGATTCCCGCGGGAGGTCAGGCCTGAGATCTCGGCCGTGCTCTTGAGTTTTCCTATGATAGCGCGACGATTTCCCGTATCGAAAAACAGGGCCGCCCGCGTATGCGCGTCGAAACCACGACCGGTAATGAGGACATCTTCGCCGGTCAATGACTGGGGCTGCACATCGCTTACGGCAAGCGATTCACGATTGGAGGAACTTTCGAAATCGAGAAGCACCAGTGCGCCGAGCAGAGCCAGCAGCAGAGTCGTCACACCGGTCAGGACAATCAGGCGGTTGAGAAAGGACATGGCGTTATTCCCCGGCCAGGCGAGAGGAGCCGGCCTCGTTGTCCTCGGCGGCCAACCACTTCTCAAGTATGAGAAACAGCTCTTCCTGCTTGAAGGGCTTGCGCAGATAATCGTCCATGCCCACTTCACGGCAGCGGTCGACCTCTTCCTTGCCAACGTGAGCCGTCAACGCGATCACAGGGGTATGCGCGTCCCAACTACGTATCTCGCGAGTCGCATCAAATCCATCCAGGCCAGGCATCTGGCAATCCATCAGCACCAGATCAAACGGATGATCCCTGACCGCCTGAACCGCCTCCATGCCATTGGGCACGATCTGGATGTGATAAGGGGCGTCTTCGAAAAGAAGCTCGATCAACCGCTGAGTGGTGGGGTTGTCCTCCGCGACAAGAATCTGTCGTTTGACCGCAGCGGCAGAGATCTTCCGTGACTTTTCAGCTGCCCACGGGGGGCTCGGTTCGTCTGGAGCTTCCAGAAGCCGGTGCAGGACTTTGCCCAAATCCTCACGACGGAGCGGTTTGGAGAGGAAAGCCATAACCCCCGCCTCCCGCAAAACGCCCTCGTCGCAACCGGACCTCGGGGTCGAGAGAAATACCAGCAATGAGGCGGGGGAACGGATTGCGCGCAATTCACGACACAGCGCGACGCCTTCTCCGTCGGACAGCTGTTCGTCCACCAGGATCAGGTCGTAGGAGTCTTCACCAGGAGCCCTCTGCACTTCCGAGAAAGCTTCCTGCGCCGACCTTACAGCCAGGGCGTCGAGGCCATGGGAACTCAGGCGCTCAGCCAGAGCCTGCCCGAAGACGGCATGCCCAGCCGCCACCAAAGCTCTTTTTCCGGAAGCGTGCGGGATCTCCAGGGCATTCGGCCGGCCCGCGTCGGGCTGCTTTTCCAAGCGGAGATGAACCCAGAAAAGCGATCCCGCCCCCGGCTCGCTCTCCACTCCGATACGCCCGCCCATCATGTCCACAAGCTGTCTGACGATGGAGAGGCCAAGGCCGGTTCCGCCGAAATGGCGGGAGGTCGTCGTATCGGCCTGGGAAAAGGAATCGAAGATACGATCCTGAACATCCGCCGGGATGCCGATTCCCGAATCACGCACCTCAAGCCGCACCCAGATTGTAGCGCGCTCTTCCATCAGAGCATTAACGCGCACCACCACTTCTCCGCTGGTGGTAAACTTAACCGCATTGCCGACAAGATTGAGTACGATCTGTCGCAAGCGCCCCGCATCGCCACGCAAAGATGTCGGCACCCGCTCATCGACAATGCAGACCAGTTCCAACCCCTTGGCAAAGGCCTTGGGGGAGAGCAGTTCCACCGCATCCTCGATGCAGCGGCACAGATCAAAATCCACCGCTTCAAGTTCAAGGCGCCCCGCTTCGATTTTGGAAAAATCAAGAATGTCATTAAGAATGCTCAACAGCGCATCGCCGGACTTGTGGATGGTCTCGGCCAGGCCCTGCTGACGTTCGTTGAGAGGAGTCTTCAGCAGCAGGTCGGCCATCCCCATGACGCCGATCATCGGGGTGCGGATTTCATGACTCATGTTGGCAAGGAAACGGGATTTCGCCCGACTGGCCTCTTCGGCCCCGAGTTTGGCGCGCTCCAGATCGTGGATGGTCACCTGCAGGCGCTCGTTGGCTTTTTCCAGATCCAGTGTCCGCTCTGCCACCTGCTGTTCAAGGTTGCGACGATGGTGGGCCAACTGATCATCGCGGGTCTCGATCTGCGAGAGCATTTCATTGAATCCTTCAATCAGTTCGCCGATTTCATCCTCCGTCTGCTTCTCCACCCGGAGGCTGAAATTCTTGTACTGTGAAACCTGATTCATCTGGCGGGAGAGATGGGTCAGGGGGGCCGAAATCAACTGCTGCAGCCGGTAACCGATGAAATAGGCCAGCAGAACGGAGAAGCCGAACACGCCCAGCGCTCCAACCCCAAACCACAGCAGGCGCTGATAAAGCAGGGACAGATCGCTTTGCAGATAGAGGGTCCCGACCCGCTGCCGGTCCAGCTCGATGGGATGAACCAGCGACAGGGAATTCAGTGTAAAAAGATGAGCTTCACGCCCCTCTACAACCATTTCATACAAGTGCCGGCCACGGGGATGGTTGGCATGCCGGGGCACCAGGTGAGCCGCCCCCTTCTGTTTGAGATACTGGGCAAAGGGCTTGTCTTCATGGTCGAAGAGGAAAGCCGCCTGCACATTGCTTTCTGCAGCCAGGGACCGAAGCGTCTCTTTCGCACTCGTTTTGTCCCGATAAGCCAGCGCCAGCTTGCTGTTGGCGCCGATAATGCGGGCAAGAGACGTTGATTTGTCCAACAGGGTTTGACGAAAGGACATAACCTCCGTGACAATAAAGGCGGTCAGAGACAGCAGCAGCACCAGCGTGCTGGTCAGCATGATGATGGCGGTCAGCTTCTGCTTGACGTTCGCATGACGAAAAAGTCGTTTAAACACAACATCAACCTTGCGGACTTGGGACAAAAAGAGAAATCTGCAACAGCCCCAACGCCTCATGGGGCGTACACTCCATATCGCAACACCTGCGAGTATTGCAGAAGATCACAATAAATGGCGTTAAAATAACATATTTATGCCCAACAATCGCCATTAAAATCAACCAAACATCTTTTCGCTGCCAAAAGAGTCAACGTGCAGGATCAAACCTCTCAACAACAAAAAAACGATCGCTCCTGGCAAGCCCTGCGGCCCGGCGAAATCCTCCATGAGACAGGATCTGCAGGGGTGGACTTGGACCGTTGCCGGCTCTGGGCGCTGGTGTTGGAGGCACGAGGAATCAGCCTGCTGGCGGCCTGCGACGAGCAGGGGTGGAAAATCCTGGTTCCGGCCGCGGACCTGATGCGTGCGGAAGAGGAAATCCGCACCTATGAAGAAAAAAACCGTTTCTGGCCGCCCCGCGTCGAACCTGCCTCTGCCCGCGACAACCTGCTGGTCACCCTCTCGCTGCTGCTCCTGCTTGGCATTTTTCACAACCTGCGGGCACTGGATTCCAATCTGCTCGGCATCGCACCCGAAACATGGCTGGAAGCTGGGGCCATGCAGGTGCAGAAAGTGCGCGACGGGCAGTGGTGGCGCGTCGTCACGGCACTCTCGCTGCACAACGGCGGGCTGCACCTGCTGGCCAACCTGGCCGCCGGAGCTCTTTTTATCGGCCGTCTGTGCCGAAGGTCGGGCTCGGGAAGGGGCTGGGCCATGGTCCTTGCCGCCGGCGCGCTGGGCAATGCGATCAATGCCGTGCTGCAGTCCCCTTCTCATACCGCGGTCGGGGCGTCCACCGCCATTTTCGGTGCGGTGGGCATTCTCGGCGCCCAGGGACTTTTCCCCCGCGCCCAACGCCGCAGACTGCGGCGCCTGCTGCCGGTCGCCGCGGCACTGGGCCTGCTTGCCTTCCTGGGAACCAGTGGCAGCAACACCGATGTGGGCGCACACCTGTGGGGGTTTGCCGCAGGGCTTCTGATCGGGTGGGTGAGCTCCCGCAGGGGCTCGCATCAGAAACCCGCGGCCGAAACAGGTAACATCATTCTGGGAGCCGCAGCTTTGGTCCTCTTTCTTTTCTGCTGGTGGCTGGCACTGACTTCTCCCGTATAGGAGTTCCTGCGCCCCCTTTCAGGATGCACTTTTGCGGACTTTCTTTGTGGTTGCGCCGCAAGTGATTTTCGTTATAGTAAGCTCATTGCGCCTGCCGCTTGCATCCTCTCAGGTTGCAACGCGGCGTTTTTCCAACCGCCATGCGCGAAATTCCCGCGCAGCCCGGCGACAGAATATAATCTACCGATGACTGAATCCGACCCAAAAGAAGAGCCTAGACCTCCTTCCCGATCACGCCGCCGGCGACTCTGGTGGTTTGTTGCCGGTCTGCTGCTGGCCGGGCTCATCCTGCTGACGGCCACTCCACTTGCGATCCGCTGGGGGATTGAAAAGGCCCTGTCCGATCAGGGGGTGCCCCATGCCCAGGTCAAGGATGTGGACTTCAATCCTTTCACCGGGGTTCTGGTGATCAAAGCATTCCGCGGCAATGTTCAGGCGGAGGAGCAGAAGCTGGCGGCGGTTCAGCTTCAGGCGCAAATCGACTGGTTTCCCCTGTGGCAGAAAAATATCTATGTTGCCCAAATCATCCTGCGTGATGTGGATCTGCACCTTCAGCGGGACGATAACGGCAACTGGACCATCGGAGAATTGAATCTCCCTTCAGAATCCGCATCCGATGAAAAGCCTGAAGAAGACGAGGCCGACGCCGACCGGAAAGAGCCCTGGGGATTTGGAATCGGACAGGTGGTGCTTGAAAATGTCCGCATCCACTATCGCGATCCGAAGCTCGTTGTCGATGCTCAGGTTGCCAACGCCCGGCTCGGTTCATTTGAAACCTGGAACCCTGAACAGGCGACCCCGTTCGACCTGGACCTGATCGTTAATCAGGGACGCATCCGATTAGAGGGCCAGACACGCCCGCTGTCCTCCCACCCGGAAGCCTCCGCCCGCCTGCGCATCGACCAGCTGCCCATCGGCTGGCTGCAACCGCTGCTGGAAGAACATTCAGTCTCGCAACTGAATGGCAATTTCGACACGGACCTGCAGATCACACTGAAGACGGATCAGGAGACCAGCCTGCCGGATTTCTCGGTGCAGGGTTCGATCGGTCTGGATTCGGCCTCCCTGGACCATTCACAGGCGGGGATAGGCCGTCTCGAGTTGACCTGGGACGGGCAGACAAGGGTGCGGCTTCTGCCAGAGGAAGCGCCGCCGGAGTGGAGCGTCACCGGCGACCTTTATCTCATGTCCGAATCCCTGCAGTGGACTGACGGGGAGACGGAACGCAATGCAGCCGGCGACATGGAGCTGACCCAGCGCATCTCCGCACAGCAGAACAAGGGAGCCCCCTTTGAAGCATCATTTGACGGAAGCCTTCGCCTCGCCGGCCTGAATTACCGTGATTCGCAGGTCTCCCTGGAACGCGGCAGCCTGACCTGGGAAGGCAATGTCGCCCTGGAGCATAATCTCCAAAAACCACAACCGGCCATCGAGGCGCAGGGGACTCTGGCTGTTCCGGAGTTTGCCCTCAACCTGATTGAGGCCGGATATGGGGTCGCGCACCAAAAATTGACTGCAGACATCGCGTTGAAAGTTCCCGCAGAAGAGGCCCCCGCCGAACACCTGGGCCTCGCTGCCACCTTGTCGCTGGAGGGACTCGACATCTCGGGCCTGCGCCAGGAGAACAAGCTGCTGCAGTTGGAACGTTTCTCCGTGACGGATCTGAATATCGCCGGCATGGACTCGATCGGCGCGGCATCAATTCGACTTGACAACCTGCGGGCTGTCGAGCGTCAAGGCGAGGAGGCTCTCTCCGCCAACGCCCCTGATGCTGTCTTGAACTCAGGACGAATTGAACTGACGCGGGCATCCCTCCAGGGACTGCAGAGGCTGCGCGCCACGGAATTGCAGATCGAGGATCTCAGGGCCTGGGTTGTGCGCAACAGGGATGGCCGAATTGAAGCCGTGCAGGCACTTGCCCCTTCATCGCGGGAGGATCGTCCAACCGGCGGGAAGCAAGAGCCGTCTGCCGATACTGAGGCAGATTCGGACTCTCCTTTTGAATTTTCTCTGGAACGCCTTCTGCTGGCCGGCGATAACCGCATCGACTTCATCGACCGCAGCGTCACCCCCGAGGTGCATCAGACCCTCTCCGAACTGTCGCTGGAAGTGACCGGCATCGACAGCCGCAAGCCTGCTCAAGCCACCCGCATCACGGCTAAAAGTCAAGTCGGCGAGCACGGCATTCTGAATCTCGACGGCACCCTTCATCCCTTTGCCGACCAGTTCTCGAGCGATCTGCTTCTAAAGCTCAAAAACATCAACCTCTCCGCGGTGGACGGTTATCTGCGCGAAGCCATCGGCTATCGATTCAAGAGCGGGCGGCTTGATGGCGAAATCAACGGCCAGGTCGAGAACGACCGACTCGATTCGAACCTGGATCTGATTTTCGCACAACTCCAAGTCGAAGCCGTGCGCGAAGAGGACAGAACCGAAGCCACCGGCGAGCTTGGCGTTCCCCTCGCAACCGCCCTCAACCTGGTTCGCGACGGTGATGGCACCATTCACCTTGACATCCCGATACAGGGCGATCTCAACGACCCTGCCTTTCGCATCGGCAAGGTGGTGCGCACCGCGATCTTTCAAACGTTGAAAAAAGGAATGGTCAGCTACTATGCGCCTCTCGGGGCGTCTCTGCTGACCGGCGCCGCCCTGCCTGCCGGCGCGATATGGGCGGTGGGCAAACTCTACGACATGGCAACGACCCTGCGCCTTGATCCTATGCTGTTTTCCCCGGGGGAATGGGAGACAACGGAGCAGCAGAAACTGAAATTGAAGGAGATGGCCCAACTGCTTCAGGACCGGCCGGATGCCAAATTGGCGGTATGCGGGATTGCAGCCCCCCCCGACCTCGAAGCGCTGCGCGCCGAACGCACCGAGGCAAGGGACGAGAAGAAGCAGGGATCGGCCGCGACGGCAACAGCCAGTTCCGCTGACGGGCCGGAGCCCGAACCGTCGCCACCTGCCAGCGAAGAGGAAAAACAGGCAATGTATGAACTGGCCCGGCAACGGGCCCGCACGGTCCAAAACAGCCTGATTGAAGCGGGGATCGCCGAAGACAGGGTTCTGACCTGCAGTCCCGACTACCAGCCGCAGGAACAGGCACAACCACGGGTGGAATTGGGGATTTAGTCCCGAAAAATTCGTTTATCCTCTCCAGAACGCTCTTTCGAGCAGCGACATCATCAGGGGAGCAGCTCCCGCTCGTAAAGCAGCGACCGTACCTCGTTCCACCGGCTTCGCAAAAGCTCAACCCTTTCATCGGCTTCCCGCGGGCCGGTTTGAAGGGATGGCCCGCCGAAGGGAGTGGCCCCCTTGTTGCGGCTGGCCCGGGACTCCCGCGCCAACTGATCGCTGAGCTGCTGATAATACCCCAAGAGTTCCGTATCCTTCATTGCCAGGTAGTCGCGCTCGATCAGCTCATTTGTCCGGGCGCCGAGACCCGCACCGCATCCCGCAACCAGCAGACACAGGCCCAAACCGGCCACAATTCTGCGCCAATCCATCTTATCCTCCATCAGAAAAGGTTATCGAGTTTTTCGCGAAGACAATTCCGACCCGCGCACTAAAGGATCAAACGCCGTTCCAAATCAGACAGATTCTTTGCCGTTGTCATGAAAGTAAAAATTGACATTTTTGTCATGGGCTGCTAGAAGAGTATGGATTGTGTATACAATCTTCCGGTTCCATCTGCAATAGAAGCATTTTTGCTATGTTATATCAAGGAGATGAAAGAACTTGCATCCCAAGGGATCGCGACTTCTTTTTCCCCTTTTCCCAACGCATTGTCAATGGAAGACTTCGCTCCATGAATGTCGGCCTGAACAGATGCACAGTCTGCGGGCGTGCTCCGCCGGACTGAGTCATTTTTTCGTCATCGGAGCAATCCGGTTTTGCTTCAATAGATAAAAGTCGGAGAGAGTGCCTCCCGGCATGAGGCCGGGCAGGTGAGTCAATCAATCTTTTCCAGGGGATGATGGGTATGCAAATGTTATTTGGATCCTCGGTGGGTAAGAAAGTCCTCATGGCGACAACAGGTTTGATCCTGGTACTGTTCGTCATCGTCCACCTCATCGGGAACAGCTCGATCTTCGTTGGTCCCGACGGCATCAACGCCTATGCGGCAAAGCTCCACTCCTTAGGGCCGGTGGTCTGGCTGTTCCGTCTGGTGATGCTGGGTGTTTTTCTGGTTCATATCTGGCTGGGCATCAAGCTGACGCTTGAGAACAAGATGGCCCGCCCGGTTGAATATGCCCAGAAGAAAAGCCTGCGCACCAGTTATGCGGCACAGATCATGATCTACACCGGTGTCGTGCTGTTGATCTTCGTTATCTACCATCTGTTCCACTTCACGGTGCGTGTCACGAATCCCGACATTTCCAATCTTGTCGATGCCGCCGGACGTATGGACGTCTACTCCATGGTGGTGCTGAGCTTCCAGAAATTCTTCATCGCGCTGACCTATGTCATTGCCATGGTTTTTCTGCTGCTCCACCTCAGCCACGGCATCGGCAGCATGTTCCAATCCTCGGGCCTTAACAACGCCCGCACGTTGCCGACCGTTGAAACTGTCGGCAAGTGGGTTGCGATCGTGCTGATGGTCGGTTATGTCTCCATTCCGATCTCCATTCTCGTAGGCATCGTTAAACTTTAGGGGGAACTATCGTGATACTCGACGGCAAATGTCCTACCGGACCGATTGAGAAATCCTGGGACAAGCACCGCTTCGACATGAAGCTGGTCAATCCCGCCAATAAGCGTAAATTCAAAGTGCTCGTGGTCGGCACCGGCCTCGCCGGCGGCGCCGCGGCAGCTTCTCTGGGCGAACTCGGCTACAACGTCGAGGCCTTCTGCTACCAGGACAGCCCGCGCCGCGCCCACTCCATCGCTGCCCAGGGCGGCATCAACGCAGCCAAAAACTATCCCAACGACGGCGACAGCGTCTGGCGCCTGTTCTACGACACCGTCAAAGGCGGTGACTTCCGCGCCCGTGAGGCCGACGTCTATCGGCTGGCCCAGGTAAGCAACAACATCATCGACCAGTGCGTCGCCCAGGGCGTTCCTTTCGCCCGCGACTACGCCGGTTACCTGGACAACCGCTCCTTCGGCGGCGCCCAGGTTTCCCGTACATTCTACGCCCGCGGCCAGACCGGCCAGCAGCTCCTGCTCGGCGCCTACTCCGCGCTGTGCCGCCAGATTCGCGCCGGGTCGGTCAAAATGTATGCCCGCCGGGAAATGCTGGACCTGGTTGTTGTGGACGGTGAAGCCAAAGGCATCACCTGTCGTAACCTGGTGACCGGCGAAATCGAATCCTACTGGGGTGATGCGGTCGTTCTGGCGACCGGCGGCTATGTCAACGTCTTCTATCTCTCCACCAATGCCATGGGCTGCAGCGTCACCGCGGCCTGGAAAGCTGCAAAAAAAGGCGCTTTCTTTGCCAACCCCTGCTACACCCAGATCCACCCGACCTGCATTCCGCAGCACGGCGAGCATCAGTCCAAGCTGACCCTGATGTCCGAATCGCTGCGTAACGACGGTCGCTGCTGGGTTCCCAAGAAGAAAGAAGACACAGGCAAGCCACCGGGAGAAATTCCTGAAGAGGCCCGCGACTACTACCTGGAGCGCAAGTACCCCTCGTTTGGCAACCTCGCTCCCCGCGACATCGCATCACGTGCTGCAAAAGAGCAGTGCGACGACGATCGTGGGGTCGGCCCCGGCGGACGCGGCGTCTACCTCGATTTCGCCTCCTCCATCGAGCGCGTCGGTGAAGACACCATCCGCGCCCGTTACGGCAACCTGTTCCAGATGTACGAGAAGATCACCGACGAGGATGCCTACAAGAGGCCGATGCGCATCTACCCCGCGCCGCACTACTCCATGGGCGGCCTGTGGGTTGACTACAACTGCATGAGCAACGTCCCCGGCCTGTTCGTGCTGGGTGAAGCCAACTTCTCCGTTCACGGCGCGAACCGCCTCGGGGCCTCCGCTCTGATGCAGGGTCTGGCCGATGGTTATTTCGTCATCCCCAATACCATCGCCGACTACCTGGCACGCATTACCCCCGGCAAAGTCACCACCGATCATCCCGAATTCAAGAAATCGGTGGAGGACGTCGAAGCTCAAAGCAACAAGCTTCTGTCGATCAACGGCAAGAAGACCCCGGCGGAACTTCACCGTCAGCTTGGCCGCGTCATGTGGGAAAACGTCGGCATGGCCCGCAGCAAGGAGAGCCTCAACAACGCTCTTCAGGAAATCCCCAAGATCCGCGACGAGTTCTGGAACAACGTCAAGGTTACCGGGGAGAACGGGGACTTCAATCAGCAGCTCGAAAATGCCGGTCGACTGGCTGACTTCCTGGAGTTCGCCGAGATCATGGCCAAAGATGCGCTGCACCGTGAAGAATCCTGCGGCGGACACTTCCGGGTCGAACATCAGACCGAAGACGGCGAAGCCATGCGTGACGATGAGAACTTCGCGTATGCAGCCGCCTGGGAATTCAAGGGCGTGGGCAAGGAGCCCGAGTTGCACAAAGAGCCCCTGAAATTTGAAAATGTCAAACTTGCCGTAAGGAGTTACAAATAATGAACCTCACACTGTACGTTTGGCGGCAGAAGGGGCCCAACGACAAAGGCAAACTGGAGAAGTACGAAGCCAAGGATGTCAGCCCCGATTCGTCTTTCCTCGAAATGCTCGACGAAGTCAACGAGGATCTGATCAAAAAGGGGATCGACCCCATCGCCTTCGATCACGATTGCCGCGAGGGGATCTGCGGCATGTGCTCGCAGGTGATCAACGGCATTCCTCATGGGCCCGAAGAGGAAATAACCGTATGCCAGCTGCACATGCGGCGCTTCAAGGATGGCGATTCAGTCTTCGTAGAGCCCTGGCGCTCCAAGGCCTTCCCCATCGTCAAGGACCTGGTTGTCGATCGCAACGCCCTTGATCGCATCATGCAGGCCTATGGCTATGTGAGCTGCCACACCGGCGGCTGCCCCTCGGGTGGCTCCACCCATAACGGCGGGGTGCCCGACTCAAACGCGACGGTCATTCCCAAGCCTGATGCCGACGCAGCTATGGATGCAGCCGCCTGCATCGGTTGCGGCGCCTGTGTGGCAGCCTGCCCCAATGCTTCCGCCATGCTGTTCACTTCCGCCAAGGTCTCGCAGCTTGCTCTGCTGCCCCAGGGCCAGGTGGAGGCCGCACGCCGTGTCCGGGCCATGGTCGAAGCGATGGATGGCGAAGGTTTCGGCAACTGCACCAACCACTACGAGTGCGAAGCGGCATGCCCGAAGGGGATCAGCGTCTCTTTCATCGCCCGCATGAATCGCGAACTGCTCAAGGCTCTGCCGAAAGAAGCCTGATCAGTTTCACTCGAAAAATTACATATTCCACTTCAATGAGGGCGGCCTGAATGGCCGCCCATTTTTTATGGTCTGCTTTCGGTGCCTCATCCCATGAACGAGGACCGCTTCCGGCGGGAAACCTTTCCGCTGAGCCAGCCGATAAAGAAAACCCCTCCCCCTGCGAGAAACCATTGAATGATCCCCTTCATCATCAATTTCTGATTCTGCTCGGCTAAACGGGCATTCTCCTCGCTCAAGCGTGTATGGTCCGCCTGAAGCTGCTCGTTCTCCTGGGCCAATTGAACGACATTCTCCGATTGCGCTCTGAGTTCCTCATACTTTTCCCGGATGGTATCGTAGTTTTCCATACGGGTCTGCTTTTCTTGCTCCAAGTCCGCAATCAGAGCCTCCAATTCGGAAATCCGCGCACGATCCTGAGAGCGCGCACCCCTGGAGGTCTCTCGCAGGCTGGAGAGATCCTCGCGACACTTCCTCAGCAGCCCGTCCAGAGACGCGTTTTCCTCCTTCAAATTTTCTATCTGGCGCGGCTTCGGCAGATGGGGACTGATATACTGCTTCAGCACATAGCCTTCCTGTCCACCCGGCTCACGGACCCGGAAAAAGGCGCCCTGCTCTCCGAGAATCTCTACCGGCGTATCGGTACGCAGCGTCTTGATCATTGTCGCCGAATCACGCGCAGATTCTCGCAGAGTGATCACCAACTGATCGCTGACATATCGGGTTTCCGCCAAGCCGGGGGACGGCAGCAGAAGAAGGACAGATACAGATCCAATCACGACTTTACGCATCATATGAGGTCTCCATAGCGAAAAAAACCCGTCCAACGGAAGGGCAGGAGCCGCCGGACGGGAATAAAAACAGGTGAAATTGAATTGTCTGAAGTAACTTGATTTTTTCAATTGAAATCGTAGCAAAAACGATCTTCCACAAAGGTGTCTCCAAGCTGAGCGGTAAATGTAAATTCATATCGTCCGCTGCGTGAATCCGTCAGGACCGTAGTGTACCCCCAGGCGGTCTTTTTGCCAATGGCGGAGACTTCAATTCCTGTCGGTGTTTCCGCGTTGAAATAAACCTGCGCGCCATCAAGTGCATGGCCACTTTCAGTATCGGTCAACGAAGCAAAAATGTGCAGTTCAGTTTGTGGGGAAACATCCTGTCCGCCTGAAAAATGAGGGCGATCCTGAGTCAATACTTCACCAAGGCGATAGCTCAGACGAATACCATCATACTCCAGGGAGCGAACTTCGGGAAGTGCTGCAATACGGCGAACCTCCATATCATCGGGGTACCCGGTCTGTCCGGCGTAGGCGGCAAGCCCCATGACCATGGCGACGCCCAGCACGACAAGTGAACGCCAAATGGAATTTTTCAAGGAAGACACCTCAGGTAACGCTTATGCACTCAGAAATTATAAGGCTTGACGAGGGATGTTCCTGAAAACAACACCCCCTCAAATTCCACGCAATTTAAGAAGCAAACAAGGTGCCAGGTTTACAGCCACGCAACGGGGTCACAATATGCCCAGATTGTAGGTCCAGATTGGCAAAAAGGGCCTTCTGAGCCTGTCGCCCTATGGAGACAAAGGATTGCGGCCTGAGCCTCAGAACTGACAATTTATTTAAAATTACAAGCAAAAACAAGACAATAAGAAGATGTCTCTTTCCGGCGACACAACCTCCCCACCTCTTGGCGCCATCTGAATTAAAACTATTTGCCGGCTTCCCGTGATCCGGAATGGCGCTGAAATTTTTTATTTAAATAGCGCGGGAGCGATATGATGTCGATTGAGCAGTTTGTAAAACTCCGTCCGATTGCGCTTGGCCAAGCGGGCGGCATGCGCAACATTGCCGTTGGTTATTTTGAGCAACCGGACCAGATATTCCTGCTCGAAGCGCCGCCGGGCCTCGGCGAAAGGGGGAATTTCGTCGGGTGTCTCCCGCAACGCATGATTGACCAGATCGGCGGACAGAACCGAAGTCGTCGACAATGCCACCGCCTGTTCCACGACATTGCACAGCTGCCTGATATTGCCCGGCCACGAGGCAGCGAGCAGGGTCTCCAATGCCTCGGGAGAAAAACCGCTGACCTTTTTGCCGATCTGCTGACTGAATTGCCGCAGAAAATGGTCGGCCAGCAATGGGATATCCTCCCGCCTCTGCGCCAGAGTCGGCAGATCGAGCGAAACCACGTTGAGTCGATAATAAAGGTCCTCGCGAAAATTGCCGGCCTCAATTTCTTCTTCGAGGTGGCGATGGGTCGCGGAAATAATACGCACATCAACGGGCAGCGTCTGTGAGGCACCGACCGCCCGCACCTGCCGCTCCTGGACGACACGCAGCAGTTTGACCTGCAGCGCGGACGGCATGTCGCCGATTTCATCCAGGAAAAGCGTCCCCCCATCGGCTGATTTGAAGAGGCCGGGGTGGTTGCGATCCGCGCCGGTGAAAGCGCCCTTGGCATGCCCGAAAAGCTCGGATTCGAGCAGGGAATCAGGAATGGCTCCGCAGTTGACGGCGACAAAAGGTTTGTCGCGACGGGTGCTGGCGCGATGAATGGCACGGGCAAGAAGTTCTTTGCCGGTACCGCTTTCACCGCGCAGCAGTACACTTGCGCCGCTGGCTGCAGCGAGGCGAGCCTTGGCCAGCAGATCCTCCATCAACGGGCTGCGCGTCAGAATGTCCCCGCGCCACCCTTGGTCGGCATCGGAGTTGCCCGGCCCGGTCGTATCGGCCGACAGATTAAGGGCTCTTTCCATCTCCCGCAGCAGATCGCGACTGTCAAAGGGTTTGGTCAGAAAGGTGAAAACTCCGCGCCTTGTCGCATCCACTGCGTCAGGGATGGAGCCATGCGCGGTCAGAATAATCACCGGCAGGGAACCGTGACTTCGACGCACCGCATCGAAAAGGGCCAGACCGTCCATCCCTTCCATGCGTAGATCAGTAATGACCAGATCCGGACGAATCACCGGAATGCGGGCCAGCGCCTCTTCCGCGCTTTGTGCAAGACAGACCTGATAACCATGCCGCTCAAGTCGCATGCTAAGCAACTGCAGCAGATCCTGATCGTCATCAACCAGAAGAATTTTCTTTTCGCTTTGGCTCATAAGGAAAACTTACATCCCGGGTAGACTTTCGACTTCGCGGGATCTCAAGATATTTTCTATGTTTTTAAGTTCATTCAACTGGCGTGCCAAATGTTCATTGGTACGCTTTTCGTCTGCTAATTCCTCAGCGAGCCGGACATGCTCCCGGGAAAGGTCTTCAAGGAGAAGGGCCAGGGCGCCGGGTCCCGCCCTTCCTTGCTCCAGAGCCTCCTGGCCGTAGTCATGCAGAAGTTTTTGGCCTTCGGAAAAATCGGTAAAAGACCTTCCAGGCTGAATTCGCAGTAGAGCCAGGCGCAAGCGTGTCTCCTGGTCCGGGTTTTTGCTGAATTGTTTATTTAATTCTTGATACACCAGGTCTTTCTCCCCGGAGGACAGCGTCCGGACGTAGGCCAGGAACGTCAAGAGAGCCTCAGCTTCGTTTGCATCAACAGTCTGCCGGAGCTCTGCATCGGCCACCTTTTCCTGTTCATTCGCTTCCCCGTCAGCCTCATCCGGAACGGCGGGCGTCTGAGTGGGAAGATGGAGCACTTCGCGCAGGGGAGCGCACCCGGCCATCAACAGTGCAGCAAGCAAAAGCAAAAGTAAAAACCGAAACGTCCTACTCATCATGCGGGATCTCCATCTGCATCGGCAAACGTACACGAAACAGGGCTCCGCCCTGGGAGCTTTTTTCAAATTCGACCCGGCCATTGAGCCCTTCAACATACTCCCTGACAATGGACAAGCCAAGCCCCGTCCCTTGAACAGGTCCGAGGCAGGGTGCGCTGCCCTGGAAGAACGGCTCGAAAATCCGTTTTCTTTCGGTTTCATCAACACCAGGGCCGGAATCGGATACCTCAATCAGGGTTTCATCACCGGAAGCGCTGATCGCAATTCCCACCTTTCCGCCGGAGGGGGTGTATTTTACGGCGTTGGACAAAAGATTGTCCAAAACAGTGCGCAGACGGTCGCGATCGATTTTCAGAAATCCCGCATCAAGACGGGTCTTGACATGCAGATTTTTTTTCAGAACAACGGCGCGGTGGTCCTGTAATAACGCCTCTATCATCTCCTGCAGATTGACTGTTGTCTCTGCTCGGGTGCTGCGAGTCGGATTACGACTGAACCCAAGCAGGTTTTCGATCATTTTCTGCAACTGTACACTGTTTTTCCCCAGGATTCGGGCGATCTCGCGCTGCTGCTTGGTCAAGGGACCACCCACCTGCTCCATGAGCAACTCGGATCCTTCGCGAATTGAGGCCAGCGGAGTTTTCAACTCATGGGAGACATGGGCAAGGAAACGATGCTTTTCTTTTTCAACCTCGCCGAGGCGCTGGCGAAGCCAGTCCAGGCGCTGCCCCAGATGGCGAAGATCCTGAGGGCCGCCGACACTGATTTCCGTGGAGAAGTCGCCTTCGCCCAGGCGCATAATCCCCTGGTTGATCTGCTGCACCGGCCGCGAAAGCCGCCTTACGAAAAATGCAACCAGCAGCAGAGTCAGGGGCAGCAGACCGAGGGAAGTCCAGATCAGAAGATTCTGGACCTTGGAGGCTCTGGCATGGAGACCATCCACCTCCCTCACGATCAGATCGTAGCTGTTGAAATAAACGGTCTTGGCCATGGCGTTGAGGCGCACAAATTCGTCAAGGTCCAGATCGGAGACAGAGATATCCGCGTTGTTTGCGGCAGAGATCAACTTGGCGGTCAACGCATCAACCCCCTCGCGCAGGCTCTCCAGTACGCCATGCTGCGATGGATCGGCCAAAGTTGCAAGATTCTCGACTCGATTGAGGACATCATCTCGCTTGCGTTCAACATCCTCAAGCAGGGCCGGTTCCTTAAGGACCTGATACTGGCGGGCGCTGCGCTCCAGATCGACCAGACGCTCCACCAGCACCCGCCCCCCTTCCGTCGCGGAAACGGAGCGATAGACAGTTTCCGTTCCCTGTTCCACAATCCCTCGCACTGAAATCTGTGCCGAGATCAGGGCAATCAACAACGGCGTCAGGACGACGCTGAAGCCAATCAGAACAAGAACGAGAAAAGATTTGGGTCGAAACAGGCTCATATCGATATCTTTTCGGAAAACGCCGCTGTGAGAGTCCAGCGTGGCGTCGCGGTTTCAATGACAAGTGGCGCTGGCGTCAGTTAAACGGCCATGGCTGGCGAAAAGTGCCCCTTGCCATCGAAGCTGCGCTCCCACAAGGGGATCAGATCTAATCAATCGGCCAGGCGCATTCAAATCCAGGCGGAAAGAACTGCTCCCGGGTTCGATTGAAATAACCGTACTGAAGGCGCGGCACCCGCTTTTTGATCTCCTGCATCATCGCCAGCATACCGACGCCGTTGGATTTTTCACCCATCGCGCTCCAGTACCAGGCCGGATCAATGCTCAGGTTACGCAGTTGCACCAGGTCAACGCCGGTTTCTTCCACCAACTGGACAAAAGCCTCGATCTCTTTCCGCTGATCAGTTACACCGGGAAACACCAGGTAATTGATCATGGTAAACAACCCGGCGCTTTTGGCGCGGCGCAGAGATTCAACCACATCTTCAAAACGGTATCCGCGCGGACGGTGATAATCAGTATAGCGCTTTTTCCGCACCGAATTGAGCGATACGCGGATCGAGTCGAGCCCCGCTTCTGCAAGACGGGGAATGACATCGGGAACAGACGCGTTGGAATTGAAATTGATGGTACCTCTGGCGGTGCGACGGCGCATCTCCCTGACTGCGGGAATGATGGTTTCGGCCTGCAGAATCGGGTCTCCCTCGCACCCCTGTCCAAAGGAGACGATCGCGTTCCGGGCCTTTTCCAAATGGGGGACCGCGACCTCGCACAACTCCTCGACGGTCGGGACGAACTGAATGCGCTCCTGGCTGGAGGGACAGCATTCGTTGGCTTCGGGTTGAAGAGACAGGCAGCCGAGGCAGGCCGAGTTGCAGGCGGGCGAAGTGGGCAGTGGCGCCTCCCAGCGCTCAAAGAACAGGTTTTTGGCGGCGAAACAATGATAATCAAGGGCGCAGCGCGCCAGCTGCTCCAGCAGGCGATTGCCGCTCTGCTGGCGGAGACGACGCCGGACCAGCGGATCAAGTTTGCGGTCGTCGAAATGATCGGGTTCCCATTGCCGGTTGCTGTCAACCCGGGAGGCTGCCACATAAAAACGTTCCTCTTCCACGCACCAGGCCACAGCGGTATAGGCCCACAGGGGAAGGGTCTGCTTTTTACGCTGGTAATCGGCGGCGGGCAGCAGGGTCCGGGTATATCCCGGCGCCATAAAGGCACACACGGCCTGGGCACGGCCGCCCCCCCATTCGCTGGGCAGATGTTCAATGGTGACAAACTGCTTGCGCTGGGGATCATACCCCAGCGGTGACATCTCCGGCAGGGTGAAGAGACGACTGCCTTCAGGAAGGGGAATCATCTCTGCTGCAACGGGGAGACAAGGGGTCATGCCGTTCATACCGGCCATCATCAGGTCGGGATGTTCGAACATTTCCCCGCCATCATCGGCAACTACGGTAAGAAATGTTTTCTGTTCTGACATCTCTGGAGTTCTCCTGCGGTTTTATCCAAAATTTTTCTTCACGCCGAAGCGACTGTTGGTTATTCTGGCGCTCATGCGTATTCTTCTGACGACACTTCACAGCAAATTCATCCATGCCAGCCTCGCACTGCCCTATCTGGCCGCCTACTGCAGCGACCTGGGGCAGTTCGTGATCCGCGAATTCACCGTTCACGAACCCCGGGAAAATATTCTGGCCATGATTCTGGCCGAAGATCCCGACGTGGTGGCATTTTCGGTCTACCTCTGGAACCGGCGGGAGACCTTCGATCTCATCGACGCCCTCGGCGTTGTGCGTCCGGACCTGCGCATCGTCGTGGGCGGCCCGGAAGTCTCTTTCGAGGACCAATCCCTTTTTGGCCGATATCCAGGCCTGACCGCCCTTATCCGCGGAGAGGGAGAGATTCCCTTCCGCGGCCTGCTTCAAGCCTGGGTACAGGGGGAAAAACCGTCACAGGTTCCACGCCTGATGTGGCGAGAGGGGAACCAAAGGGGCCAGGGGCCTGATACCCCGCCCATGGAAAAACTTGATGCCATTCCCTCGCCTTTTGCCCTCGGCCTGATCGACCTCCATCGCGGATTCGTCTATTACGAGACCAGCCGCGGTTGTCCCTATCGCTGCGCTTTCTGCCTGAGCGCTCGCGATGAGCGGGTGCGCGCCTTCAGCATGGAGCGTATCCGTTCAGACCTGCGATTGCTGATGGACCATGGAGTCCCCAAAATAAAGCTGGTGGATCGCACTTTCAATTACGACGCAAAACGCGCACGGGAAATCTTCCGCGAAATCCTCACCCACAACCGCCGCAGTCATTTTCATTTCGAGATCGGTGCGCACCTGCTCGACGAAGCAACCCTGAATCTGCTCGAGGAGGTCCCGCCGGGGATGTTTCAGTTTGAGATCGGGGTGCAGTCCACCCTCCCCGGCACGCTGAATGCCATTAACCGCGAGGCATCCCTTGAGCTTCTGGAAACCAATGTGCGCCGCCTGCGTGAAAAAAGCAATGTTGCGCTGCATCTGGACCTGATCGCCGGGCTTCCGGGGGAAGGTTACACCGACTTTCTGAAATCCCTAAACCGGGTGGCCGCCCTTCGCCCCCATCACCTGCAGATCGAGCCGGTCAAACTGCTGCCGGGCGCTCCCCTGCGCGGGCAGGCCCCCGAACTTCAATTAAAGTTCGATCCCAACCCGCCCTATACGGTTCTGCGCACCGCAGATCTCGACCATGCGCACCTTGAACGGCTGCGCGGCATCAGCCGCCTGCTGGACCTGACCTACAATGCCGGACGGCTGGAACGTTTTCTGGATGCACTGCAGAAGGCAGCGGGTTCTTTCAGCGCGGCGCTGGAGCAGCTTGAAAACTACTGGCGCAAAGAGGGCCTTTTGCGCTTCCCCCTGTCGCAGAAAGCGGTTTTCGAGCATCTTGCCCGGTTCGTCTCCCAGGGCTTCTCTGCGCCCCGGCAGAATATCCTTCGCGAGCAACTGGCGCGGGACTTTGCCCATTGTGAGAGAGTCGTGCCCGGCAACGCACCGGATTTTTTTGATTCGCGCCTCCATCCGCAGGAGCAACAGCGTGTTCATCGCCTTGTTCAGGAAGAAACGGCCCGCGTCAAGGGGCAGGGCGTCAAGATTCAGTTTTTTGCAGCAGCGTTTCATCACCTTAAAGAGCTTGACGAACGTCGCATTATCCTCTTTATTTATGAAACAGCCTCGGGCCGTGGCCTGAAGGTTAAAGAGATACCGCTGTAAACCCCTCTCCCCCGAAGTTTTGCCTCATGCGTCTGCAAACCCGCATCATCCTGCTGATGATCCTTTTTTTCATGCTGTTTCTCGCCTTCGGCGTCGTGTTGATCCGCGTTTTGCTGACACCGGTGCAGATCACCGCCGAAGAGGAAATTGCCGAAATCAATCTGGCCCGCGTCTCTCAGGCGCTAAGGCGTGAATCGGAACATCTGGGCGTGCTCATCGGCGACTGGGCACAATGGGATGAAACCTATCGGTTCGTTCAGGATCGCAACCTGAAATTTCAGGTCACCAACCTGTCGTCCGAGACCTTTCGCAAGACACGCCTTGATCTGCTCATCTTTATCGACAAAAAAGGCGAAACGGTCTGGAGCAATCAGTTCGACCGTCCGGCCCGACAGCAGCGCCATATCAGCGAGCTTCCCTCGGGACACTGGCCGCTCGATCACCCTCTACTGCAGTTCGAAGATCCGAAGAAACCCAAAACCGGCATTCTCGTCACGGGCCATGGTCCCCTGCAGATCGCTTCGAGTCCGGTCCTGACCAGTATGGGCACCGGCGCTCGCCAGGGAACAGTGGTCATGGGGCGTTTTCTCGATCAGGACGAAATCAAGCGCCTCAATGAGCAAACCCGCGTCAGCTTTGATCTGCATCCTGCCGGCAAGGGGCGGGTTCCTGACGAGAACTACCGGCTGCCATACTATCTCGATCGCTTTGAGCTACTCCCCGAGGCACGAGCGCTGCTGGACGACCCGGACTTCTCCCACCTGCTCGGTGAAGATTCCGAACTTTCGCAGCCACGCTTCTACCGCGACCCCCAAGCACCGGATCGCATGCGGATTTTTGCTCATTATCCCGATATACACGGCGAGCCGGCGCTTCTGCTGGAAGTTCGGGTGCCGCGCATCTTCAACCATCTCGGCCGGCGTCTGGCCATCGTTGTCTTCGCCTCGCTGGCGGCGATCGGCATCCTGTTTTCCGTAGTTCACCTGATCATCATCAGGCGTATCGTTACCAAACCTCTGGGACGGTTGCGCCAGCATATTGCAGAAGTCCAGACGGATGAGAGCCTGTCCGAACGTATCGGCGTCAGGAGCAACAGCGAAATAGGCGAACTTGTTCACGAATACAACAAGATGCTCGAGCGCCTGGAAGAGGATCGGCGGCGACGGGTCGAGGCCGAAGGTCAATTGCGCGCCAGCGAGCGGCGTTTCAAGGAACTGTCAATCCGAGACGACCTGACCGGGCTCTACAATACCCGATACTTCTACCAGGGGCTCAAGCACCATTTTGAAAAATGCGCCCGGCTCAATAAATCGCTGGCGCTTATCTTTTTGGATGTCGACCGCTTTAAACAGGTGGTGGACACCCATGGGCACATCAGAGGCAGTCAGGCACTCCGGGAGGTCGCCCAGACAATCAAGTCCTGCATCGAAGCCCCTGCTTTCGCCGTCGCCTATGGTGGAGACGAATACGTGGTGGTCCTTCCGGACAGGAGTCGCGCCGATGCCGTCCGCAAGGCTGAAGAGATCCGCGCTCACATGGCTGCAACATCCTATCTCGCCGAGCACGGCCTTGACGTGCGGCTCACGGCCAGCTTCGGAATTGCGGGATTTCCCGAAGACGCGCAGGATCTGGAGGAATTGCTGGCGATCGCCGACAGCTCCCTGTTCTACGTTAAAAGCATCGGTCGCGACGGCATTGCCTGACCTGCCATTATTGATGATGTCGCAAAAACTCAATAACCGCTGCGCTGCGGAAGCATCATCCTTGAACAACGAGAGTTGAAAGATAAAGATAATCCCCCAACCTGACCGGAGGTAGAGGACGGAAACCCAGCGGCGCGGTCATTTGGGCCACCTTCTCCGGGGCAAGGCGGATTTCCATGGGCGGGCCTTTAGGGGTCGGCTCGGGCAGAAACTCAACCACCCAGAAACGACCGCCGGGACGCAACACCCGCCGCACCTCCTCCAGGGAGGATTTCCAGCCCCCGACCTTGACCAGATCGTGGAGTACGGTCGCCATCAACACCCCGTCAGCCACGCTCTCAGCCACCGGCAGCATTCCCCGCAGATCAGCCACGACAGGATTGATGCTGTCGATGTCTTCCTCCGCCAGGGAGCGCCCCAGTTCAAACACCCCCTCTCGCCACAGGTCGCAGGCCAGAATTCGGGCTGCCGGCGCTTTTTGCGAAAGGGCCACTGTGTAATTGCCAACGCCGCAGCCGGCATCGATTATCATCGGATAATTCCACGGCTGCACGGCATCCCAGAGGCGTTGCGGCTCCACCAGGTCATAACTGCTCTTCCCCGCTGCAACGGGTTTTTTATCCTGCTGCTGCATAGAGTCAGTCCAATCGAATGATCATCGCCCCGAGGAACCGCGCATCGAGCGCATCAGGCTCCAGGGCACAGAATTGTTCCTGCCACAGATCAAGGCAGTAATCGGCAAATTCACCCGCACCGGGCAACAGGGTTTCCGTAGCCTGGCGAATCTTCTGGCGAATATCTTCGCGCAGGGCACGCTCAGCACAAACGATTCCGTGCAGTTCGGGCAGCCGGCGCTCGGCAATGGGCGTCGGAGAAAATTCAAGGCCAAGAAGGCGATTTCCCCACGCGGTCAGAAACAGGTCCGAAAGGGCCAGATCGTCAACCTGATCGGGAACGCATCCCTTGAGCACATCGGCCTGAGGATCGGGCAGGCCGAAACCGAGCCGCCCATCGAAGAGTTTCACCTGGACTTCGATGCGCGTCATCCACTGCTCGGCAAGGCGAATGTCGTCGAGCCGTTGAAAAAAACGTTCCCCCGCACGGTTGATTTCTACCATCCCTTCGTAGAAACGGGGCCGCTTGCGGCGCAACGCCTCGATCAGCGCCCGGAATGGCCCATCGAGATATGCCATCGCACCGGATTCCTTCACAACACGGGCTCGATCCCGCAGAGACATGGCCAACCCCAGCCCCAGTCGCAGCAGATACTCAAGGTAGGTATGGGTAAAACGCTGCATGGCCTCTTCAAAGTCGCCCCGCCCCAGGTATTCAAGTGCGATGTTGAGATAGCCGTAGACCTCCCGCGCCTTCTCGGCAATCTGCTCCAGGTCTCCGACATCGGCACGCTCGGCCATCATGACCTTGTTGAGCAGATAGGCCATTTCCCAGCAGGTTTCAGGCTCAATTCCGCGGGAAAGAATTTCGCCCAACAGATCGCCTGCCGGCTCCACCAGGAAGAAGCCCGGCGCCTCGACTCCGTGCTCCCCCGCCTGAAAGGGGATTTTATTTTCGGAGCGCCGCTCAAAGATGCCGGCGTCAATGGGGCTGAAGACACTCAACGCCTCGAGAGGATCGGGAAAACCACGGTCGAGCAGGCGTCCGCGCCGGTTCTGCTGAGCGTTTTCCTCGATCTCGGCCGGAACCTCATTGCGGGTCGACTCCATCACCCCGATATAAAAATCCCGATCGTGGCGATACAGAATGTCCAGGAACATCCCGATAATCTTGGCGCTTTCTGAATCACGAAAGTCCATGTCGTACAAACGCTCAAGCCTGCCTTCGGCCAAGGCATCTTCGTCGGTCAGAGATTCAAGTCCGCGAGTGATCGTGATGAACTTCTGCATCAGGACAGTCAAAAGCTCGAAGTCGAGTTCCTGGGCCGTCCGAAGTACTTTGTCCTCGCCGGTTTCCAGCAGCATGGCCAGCCATTGCAGAGCGGAATCGGGCAGAAACTCCTCGTCGCGCCAGAAATCGAGGTCGAAGAAAATCATCATCTGTTCGGTGCTGGTCATCGCCAGCAGTTCCGTGCAGTCCTCGGCCCCCAGCTCCTTGAACAGAAGATAGATTTCCTGCGACGGCAGACGCTGCACCAGCTCCGCGCTGTCGGCGGCCTCGATGATCAGGTCGTACTTCTGCCGCCCCACGGCATTGCGCACAATGCGCAGGCGCTCCTCAACCGTCAGAGCGTTAAACTCGCCGGCACGAAGAGTACGGGGTTCGCGCAGCAGGGTCAGATGCCCCTTTCTCTTTTCCTGGGGCAGATCGATTCGTGGCATAAACTATGATTCCTTTATCAGCATTTGGGGTGAAGTCCCTGAGTTCTTCTTTAATAAAACATCTGTCCGAGGGCAGATCGCCGGAGCGTCAATGTAATCCAAGCCCCCCGACAGGTCAAGCGTGTTGCGCCGGATTCTCAAAGAAGAAAACCTCGAAAAATCATACCATTTACCTCAGAGGACAAGACGGTGAAAAAGACGCCTGAATAAGATATAGGCTTCTTTGAAAACAAAAGAGGTCTTGGTATACTCACAAAGGGGAAAGCCTGAAAAAACGATCACAGAAGTTGGCCATTCGGACCTCTCAGCCCAAAAACAACGCCCACACAGGAGTCCAGACCATCAATATGGAAGACACGGCTCTTTACGAGGAGATTATCCGCCTGAAAAACGGCGAACAACCCGCAACCCTGGTCACATTGATCCGGTCAACCGGGTCGACTCCGCGCAAAGCCGGAGCTAAAATGCTGGTTCGGTCGGACGGCAGTATTCAAGGAACCATCGGCGGCGGGCGCCTTGAAGCCGAGGTCATTCGACAGGCCCTGAAGACTGTGGAAGATGGCCGACCGAGCACAGCGGAATTTGACCTGACCGAGGACTTCGGCCATGCCTGCGGCGGTCGTCTGATGTTTTATCTCGAACCGATCAACCCGCGTCCGTACCTGGTGATCTTCGGAGCCGGACATATCGGACGAATACTGGCTCAACTGGCGCATCAAAGCGGTTTTTACGTTACGATGGTGGAGGAGAATCCGCAGAGGCCGCCGCTGGAATGTGCCGATGAAACGATCTTCTGCCCGTTCGAGGAAGCCTTTCCGCGGCTGAAATGCGGGAAACGCTCTGCCATCGCCGTCGTGACCAGTGAGCACGAGCGCGATTTTTCCGTGGTGCAGGCCGCTCTGGACACCGAAGCCGGCTTTATCGGCATGCTGGGCAGCCGCCGAAAAAGAGCCGCTCTGCTGGACTACCTGCGGCGCTCCGGGCTCCCTGAAGACCAGTTGGGACGTGTCACATCGCCCATTGGTCTCGACATTGGCGCCCAGACCCCCTCGGAAATTGCGGTCAGCATCGTTGCACAACTGATTTCCTTGAGGAGGCAATATGACGATGCCGATCGCGGCGATCGTGCTTGCAGCAGGCCGCTCGACGAGAATGGGTCGCTGCAAGCAGATTCTCCCCCTCAATGATCGCCCTGCTCTCCAACGGGTTCTCAACGCCCTGGCCGAGGGACAGGTGGCGCAAACCGCCGTTGTGCTTGGGCCCCAGGGGCTGGAGGTCTCAACCGCGGCTCAAGCACCGAACACGACCCTTGTCACCAACCCTGACCCTGCGGGCGATATGGCCTCTTCGGTGCTGACGGGCCTGTCTGCCCTGGATTCCGGATATACCGCAATTCTGATCGCACTGGCGGACATGCCCTTGATCCGCCCCGCGACCATCCGGAGCCTGATCCAGTCCTACCGTCAGGCCCCCTGCGCAGTCCTGATCCCGACCTACATGGAGCGCGGCGGGCACCCCCCCCTGTTCGCCCAATCCGTTCTTCGCCGGCTGCGCCCGGAAGAAACCCTGCGCGATCTGCGCAATCGCCACAAAAAGGACACCCGCCGACTTGCCGTGGACGATCCCGGGATTCTTCTTGATATGGATACGCCGGAAGATTACTCTCGCCTGCGCAACCTGCTCTCAAAACAGCAAAGGCGCTGATCGCCACCGGTTTCCTTTGAGCAGTGGGGGTAGATTATGATAATCTGCACTCTCACCGTATTCACTTCAGTGGGCCCCAGCTTTCAAACTGAAGCCCTTTTTGCCTTCTTTTTCATTTGGACCGAACCTGCATGCCAAACCGCACTACTGACAACACCGAAAAGACCTTTCATGCTTCGGCGGAGCGACTGTCAAAAGCCCAGGCGTTCGTCCAGTATGAGTATTTCGCTGAAGAGTCACTGCTGCGTCGTTTTCTGGATGCAATCCCCACCCAACTTGTTGTCCTCAACACTCAACGGCAGATCATTTTCAGCAACCGTGCCGTCCTGGAGTTTCTCGGAGCCTCCTCCACAGACTCTGCCCTTGGCACGCGCCCGGGTGAAATTTTTGGTTGCATCAATGCCGACACCCTGCCGGGCGGTTGCGGCACAGCGGAGATGTGCCGAACCTGCGGTGCTGTCAATGCTATTCTTGCCGCAATCGACGGCCGTTCCGAACAACAGGAATATCGCCTGACGCGTACCTTCGACAACCATACGGAGAGCCTCGATCTCCGGGTCGACACCATGCCGCTGGAACACCGGGGGGAGAAGTTTGTTCTTTTTGCAGTCCAGGACATCAGCGACCAGAAGCGCCGGTCCGTTCTGGAAAAAATCTTTTTCCACGATATTCTCAATCTAGCCGGCGGCGTCAAAAGCTTCGCGCAGCTCCTGGCGGAAAACCCCGAGGGGGCGGAGGCACCAGAAATGGTGCGCCTGATCGAGTCTGCCGCTTCACAGGTCGTGGAAGAGATCAACGCGCAACGCATGTTGCTGGCCGCCGAGAACGGAGAACTGAAAGTCAACACCGAACTGCTTAACGGCCCGGAGATTCTCAGGCAGTCGGCTGCGCTCTACCAGCGCCATCCTGTCGCAGACCATCAGACCATCCAGATTGAAGCCTGCACAGGGGATCCCTGGTTCACCAGCGACGCGGCCCTGGTCGGCCGGGTGCTGGGCAATATGCTGAAAAACGCCCTTGAAGCCGGCCGTGAAGGTGACCAGGTCACTCTCGGGTTCACGCAACAAGGCCAGGAGGTAGAATTCCGGGTGCATAACCGCGCCTTTATCCGGCGCAAGGTTCAGTTGCAACTTTTTCAGCGTTCTTTTTCAACCAAGGGACATGGCCGCGGAATCGGCACCTATGGGATGCGCCTGCTTGCAGAGGAATTTCTGGAAGGACGGATCAATTTCGAATCAACGCCGGAGAGCGGTACTACTTTCCGACTGACCCTGCCGCAGAACATTCCAGCAGGAGGCCGGCCTGACAGCACTTTCAAGAATATTCCCTGACCCGCCTCCGGTATATTCAATGTAGTTCTCCCCCCAAGTTTTCTCAAACTTATTGCAATCACAAGCTGCCCTGCTATTCTTTGCGATATCGTTCAATAGGGGGTGCAGAGGTTATTTGCACCGGCATCCCGACAATTCACCTTTGGAGGAGCTATTTCATGAACACATTGTATCGAGGGATTCTGTCCTGCGCTCTGGCCGTCAGCCTGACCCTGGCCGGAGTTGCAACCGCTTCGGCCGAACAGAAAGAATGGGCCTTTACCCTTTCCCCCATGGTGGGCGGCTATGTTTTTGACGGTGCCGAAAACATCAAGGATGACGTTCAATACAGCCTTGGCATCGGTTACAACTTCACCAAGGCGTGGGGCGCGGAATTTGTCGCCGGGCTGACCCCCACCGATATAGACGAAGGCAACGGCGATGTGGATGTGATGCACTTCCGCATGGACGGCCTCTATCATTTTCTGACAGACAACGCCCTGGTGCCCTATCTGGCCGCCGGTGTAGGGCTGCAGGACAAAGACTACGATAACGGAACGCACGACAGCGAAGCCCTTTTCAACTGGGGGGGCGGCATAAAATACTGGCTGACGGAGAGCACTGCCCTGCGGGCGGATGTACGGCATCTGCTGACCGGCGAAGCAGTCAACAACATGAGCTATTCTGCCGGCCTGGCATGGCAGTTCGCTGAAGCGGCCAAGCCTGAGCCCCGCGACAGCGACGGCGATGGCGTCCCCGATGAGAGCGACCTGTGCCCCGGCACCCCCAAAGGTGTTCAGGTCGACGACAGGGGGTGCCCTCTTGACAGTGACGGCGACGGCGTTGCCGACTATCTCGACCAGTGCCCCAGCACCCCCAAAGGCGTTCAGGTCGATGCCAAGGGCTGCCCCCTCGACAGCGACGGCGACGGTGTCCCCGACCACCTCGACCAGTGCCCCGACACCCCTCAAGGCGCTCCTGTCGATGACCAGGGCTGCGCCCTCGACAGTGACGGCGACGGCGTCCCCGATTATCGCGACAAATGCCCCGACACCCCCAAAGGTGCTCCGGTTGACGCCAAAGGCTGCTCTCTTGACAGCGACGGCGACGGCGTCCCCGATTATCGCGACAAATGTCCCGGCACCCCGGCAGGTGAGCTGGTCGATGATGACGGCTGCACCCTTAAAATGACCATGCGCATCAACTTCGACCTCGACAAAACAGTCATTAAACCCGAGTTCGAGTCGGAACTCGCCCGCGCGGCGGCCTTCATTCAAAAGCACCGGGACGTGCCCTACATCCTGATCGCAGGACATACAGACTCTCTGGGCAGCGACTCCTACAACAAGGATCTTTCCATGCGCCGCGCTCAGGCAGTCGTTGATTACCTGGTCAGCAAGCATGGCATTGACCGCAAACGGCTGGTTGCGCGCGGCTATGGTGAAACTCAGCCGGTTGCCGACAACAGCACCGCTGAAGGGCGCTATCAGAACCGGCGCGTCGAAACCATCTGCTGCATGGTGCTGCCACCTGAAGAATAACCACTCTGGAGCATCAAAAGCCACAAGCAGAAAGGCCGGGAAAGTTCCCGGCCTTTCTGCTTTGATCCCCTGTGCACCAGTTATGGAGGTAGCCGCCGCTCAGGCTGCATTTTTCTCAGTCACCCATAACAAAGGGGCCTGAGGCCGGTTTGCTGCCAGAAGGTGAAGAACCTGCCACCTGCCGGGATCAAGGCCGCTCAGCAGAGATCCGACCGCCTCGACCTCTTCCCGCCCCCCCTCATGCCCGGGGTAACCCACGACAGCCAGACGGCCCTTCACCTGGAGACAATCCAGCGCAAGTTTCAAAGCTTCAACGGTCGAATCCGCCTGCGTGGTCAGGGCGCTGTCTCCACCGGGAAGATATCCCAGGTTGGCGATAACGGCACACGGCGAACCGAAGTCATACTCCAGCCATTGGGCATGACTGTCATGGATCAGATGAACACCGGGTTCCGAAAAACGTCCGGGGTCTTGATCAGCGTGCAGAAACACAGGCGCCCCTTCAGACTGCAGCAGCAGACGGGTGCGCTCCAGCGCGGCCTTCTGAACATCGAACGCCACTACAGAACCCGATGGCGCCACCTGCTGCCACAGAAAAAGAGTGTCGCGCCCCGTCCCGGCGGTCAGATCCACGGCAAGATCACCCTTTGCCAGGACTTCCGCCAAAAATGACTGGGACCAGGGCACAATGCGGGTCAAGGGTATGGCCTGAGCAGAAGTCACCCGGTCGCGTTCCTTTCTCCCTTTCCCCCGTCTTGCCCCGCCGCCATATCCCGCACACGCAGCTTCGCATCGATCATCTCCTTGTGCGACAACTTCAGCAATGTGGCCAGTTGGCGGCTCAGCGCCTCTTCGTAGGGGTCTATTTTCCCATCTGCAAAAACGATCTGCCACAGGTGCTCCATCACTTCGAGCTTTTCCTTCTTGCTGAAGTGATCGTTGATCTCCCTGGCAAACTGATAGAGGTCAAGACTCTCCCGCCGCCGTTGCTCCGCGTAGAGACGAAGGTCCTTGAGCGCGCGGGAGTCGAGATCGAATTTTCCCCCCAGAATCCGGTCGACAAGATGGGACTCCAACTCGTGAAACCCATCATCCGTATGAGCCATTTCAAGCAACAGAACCGCTGTCGCCACCCAGGTTCTGTCCGGTCCCCCGTTGGAAGGATCTTCAGCCTGGGACGACTCGAAACCAAATATTTTCTTCAATGAATCAATCATTTCCTCTCCTCGGGCCGATAGCGGATGACACGGGCTTTCTCAAGGGTGATCATGCCGCCTGAAACCATCTCATCGAGGCGGTCCAGCACATTTTCAATCATCTCTTCGGATTCGACAACCTCGATCACGACAGGCAGGTCTGAAGACAGACGCAGCAATCGATCGCTGTGCACCACGCTGCCGGCGCCGAACCCCATGACCCCCTTGAGGACAGTCGCACCGGCAAACCCTTCGCTTTTCAGCATCTCCACAATGGCCTCGTAAAGCGGTTTTTTCTGCCAGCGGTCGCTTTCCCCGACAAAAATCCGCATCAGAGTCTGCTCGCCCTCAAGCTTCATGCCCACACCTCCGCGTCAAAACTGGCGGGCGACATAGATGCCCATACCTGCAAGCACAATGCAGGCGACAACATTGAGCAGAACAGTGGCTCCCGCCTGCAGCAAACTGCCCTCTTCGATCAGTCGCCAGGTTTCATAGGAGAAGGTGGAGAAGGTGGTAAAGCCCCCCATGAATCCGACAGCCAATCCGGTGCGCACATCAACGGAAAAGATTGTGGTGCGCAGCCCCGCTTCCATCAGAACACCAAGCAGAAACGATCCGAGCATGTTGACCACCAGGGTTCCGTACGGGAGGCTGCGGCCGAAAAGCGCGTAACCCCAGCCGGAAACCCAGTAGCGCGCCATACAGCCGGCCGCACCGAACAAACCAATGTAGAAAACCTTCATAATCCTCATCGCAAAGAATCAGCAAGGTTAATAAAAACGCGCTGGAGCGGACATGAAAAGGACGACGCACCTGTTGCAGAAGCTGCCTCATTATGGATGGACGGCCACAGGCTGTCAACGTATCTCAATATATCGCGACACCCTGAGTTTTTCCTTTCATCGCTTGCATTTGAGGACAATTCCTGCTATAAAATTTAGCACTCACCTCACAGGAGTGCTAACAAACAAATTTTATACAGGGGGCTGACGCCTATGAACCTGGCCACCCTGCCCGTTCCGCAGGACGGGCTTGAATACTACATGCAGCAGATTACCCGTTTCGACATCCTGTCACGGGAAGAAGAGTACGACCTGGCGCGCCGTTACTACAAACGTGGCGAAATCGAAGCCGCCCACCGATTGATATGCGCCAACCTGCGCTTTGTTGTCAAAATTGCCCACGAATACCGCGGCTACGGCCTCAAGCTGCTCGACCTGATCCAGGAAGGCAACATCGGCCTGATGATGGCGGTCAAAAAATTCAATCCTGAGCGTGGCATCAGGTTGATCTCCTATGCAGTGTGGTGGATCAGGGCCTATATTCACAATTTCATTGTCCGCAGCTGGTCGCTGGTTAAAATCGGCACAACCCAGGCACAGAAAAAACTTTTCTTCAAACTGAGCCGCACCCGCTCCAAAATTGCCCACCTGCAGGGCGATGAGGATCCCGCCCTCATTGCAAAGGAACTTGAGGTCGGAGAAGACGAGGTCGAGTCGATGGCCCTGCGGATGAGCGCCCGTGACGCTTCCCTGGATCTCGAACTCAGCGAAGGGGAGGACTACAGCCTTCTCGACACGCTGGCTGACGAACGCGACAACCAGGAGCAGCTGCTGGCCCAAAAAGAAGAGTCCCGGACACGTGAACTTCAGGTTCAGAGCGCACTGGCGGTGCTGAATGAACGCGAACGCCGTATCATCAGTGACCGCATCCTTGCCGAAAGTCCCCGAACCCTCCAGGAGCTTGCCGTCGAATACGGCATCAGCCGAGAACGCGTGCGCCAGGTGGAACAAAACGCCATGAACAAGATGCGCCGCGCCCTGAAGCCAACCGAAGTGCCGGGCGCACTGGAGAGCCCTGCCAATTGACAAAATCCCCAACTTGCCTTACTTTCACCCTGCGCCAGAAATTCATCCTCCGACCCACGGCAAAGGTATGCGGCCCATGTTGAAGCGATTTTTCCTGCTTACATTTATTCTTGCCTTTTCAGCCTGCGCTCCCGCCCCGGAGACCGACAATCTCGGCGGAGTCCAGAAACACCTCACCGAAGGTGAAAGCTATTTCGAGCGCGGGCTCTATGATGAGGCGATCGCCTCCTGGGAAAAAGTTCGCGACAGCTATTATTCGCCGGAGCTCAATATCCTTGCCGAAATCAAAATTGCCGACGCCTACTTCAAGGCCGAGCGGTATGTAGAGGCAGCCGTTGCCTACGAAGACTTCCTCAAGCAGCACCCAGATCACCCCCGCAGTGCCGATGTCCTCTACCAGCTGGGGCTCACCTATTACCGCCAGATCCTGTCGGTGGACCGCGACCAGACCGCAACGCGCAACGCCATGGCCACATTCGAAATCCTGCTGGAAAAATACCCCCAGGATCCCCGGCGCGAGAAAGTCAGCGCCCTTATTCAGCGCTGTCGTGACCACCTTGCCGCTCATGAACTCTATGTCGGACGCTTTTACCTGCGTACCGGCCACCCCAAAGCTGCCATCCAGCGACTGGAATATCTCTTCGCGACCTACCCCAATTTTTTTGACCGCGACGAGGCTTATTTTTATCTGGGACGTGCCTACCTCGAAGCCGACAAGCGCGAAAAAGCCGTAGATGCCTTCAACAGCCTGATGAAGGAATTCCCAAAAAGCGAATATATCCCCAAGGCGCAGAAAATTATCGCAAAATCATTTTAGCGCGTATTACCACGCCCTTCCGGCGCACTCTCCCCTCCGCCTTACCACAAAAAGTAAAATCCGTTCTTTTTGCTTGACTTGCCGTTTACGGCATATTATAAGGGAGTGGATTTTAAATATAACGTGATTTTAAAATCTACTCATCGCACGCATCCCATCATTGCGGTTGATGATTATAAGCAGGAATTTCCTGTTTTTTATTTACTGATTTTATTGCAGACCCAATGTCGAAAACTCGCTCAAAAATCATTCATTTCAGCTCTGCAAAACCTGACGTGGCCTGTCGCCACGCAGTCTGTTCGACTTAAATTCACAGGAGGAGAGAGATGTCCGATTTCGGAACCCTGGAAAGTCGCGTTCGTCGCAAGTCCCTGCTCAAGAAGGTGGTCAAAGCGGAAGACACCATTGAGCACTTCAAGTCCGGCATGAATTTGATGTGGTCCGGATTCACCCCCGCCGGCTACCCCAAAGAGGTCCCCATTGCGCTGGCCGACCACGTCGAGAAGAACAATCTGCAGGGCAAACTGAAGTTCAACCTGTTCATCGGTGCTTCCGTCGGCGCTGAAACGGAAGACCGCTGGGCGACCCTCGACATGATCGACCGCCGCTGGCCTTACCAGACCGGCAAAAACATCGCCAAGGGCATCAACGCAGGCCGCATCCGCATGGGTGACAAGCACCTCGGCCTGTTTGCTCAGGACGCCGGCTACGGCTTCTACACCGAAAACGGCCGCTATGATATCGGCATCATTGAAGTCTCCGCCATCAACGAAGACTGCGGCCTGGCCCTGACCACTTCCTGCGGCATCGTGGCCGAAACGCTGCACCTGTGCGACAAGATCATCATCGAAGTCAACACCGGCCAGCCCTCCTTCGAAGGGATGCATGACATCTTCATGCAGAACAAGCCGCCGCGCCGTCAGCCTTTCCTGATCACCAAGGCGGATGACCGCATCGGCACATCCTATGTCCCCTGCGACCCCGACAAGATCATCGCCGTGGTTGAGTCAAAGCGCCGCGACAAGGGCCGGGCTTTCTCCGAGATGGACGACACTTCGGAGGCTATCGCCGGCCACATCCTCGACTTTTTCGCCCACGAAGTCAAAATGGGTCGCCTGCCCGAGAACCTGCTGCCCCTGCAGTCCGGCGTCGGCTCCATCGCCAATGCTGTCGTCGGCGGCCTGGCAAAAGGTCCGTTCTCCGATCTGACCGTTTATACCGAAGTTCTGCAGGACACCATGCTGGACCTGTTCGACTCCGGCAAGCTCAACTGCGCATCGGCCTGCTCCCTCTCTCTGTCTGAAGACCCCGGCTTCCCGCGCTTCTTCGACAACTGGGAGAAATATTTCGAAAAGATCGTGCTGCGCCCCCTGTCCATCTCCAATGCTCCCGAGCCGATCCGTCGTCTGGGGTGCATCGCCATGAACACCCCGGTCGAGTTCGACATGTACGCCCATGCCAACTCAACCCTGGTCGGCGGCACCCGCATGATCAACGGTCTCGGTGGCTCCGGCGACTTCCTGCGCAACGGCTACCTCAAAATCATGCACTCCCCGTCGGTACGCCCCAGCAAGACCGATCCGCTGGGCATCACCTGCGTGGTTCCGAAAGCGCCGCATATCGACCACACCGAACACGACCTCGACTGCGTAGTCACCGAGCAGGGTCTTGCCGATTTGCGCGGCCTGGCACCGAAAGATCGTGCCCTCAAGATCATCAACACCTGCGCGCATCCCGAGTATCGCCCGATTTTGCTTGACTACTTCGAGCGCGCCAAGAAAGAGTGCCTCTCCAAGGGCATCGGTCATGAGCCTCAGCTCTTCGACCGCTGCTTCAAGATGCAGCAGAACCTTGCCACCAACGGCACCATGCGCATCAAGAACTGGGATATCAACATCGATCTCTGCGAATAATTGCAGCTTCGATTTCTCGGAACAAATAAAGAACCCCCCTTCGAATTTCGGAGGGGGGTTCTTTATTTTTTTTTACGTCCGCGAGGATGGGCCTTGTCATAGACCGCCATGAGATGATCAATTCCGACCTGGGTATACTTCTGGGTGGTGGACAGGGAGGCGTGGCCAAGAAGTTCCTGGATCGCACGCAGATCGGCTCCCCCTTCAACCAGCAGGTGCGTGGCAAAGGAGTGACGCAGGGTATGGGGGGTGGCGGGGGAAAGAATGCCGGCTTGAATCAGATGCTTTTTCATGTGCCGTTGAATGCTGCGCGGCGTCAAGCGCTCGCCTCGATAGTTAAGAAACAGGGGCGCATCGGAAGGCGGATTTCCTCGCTCGCACAGATAAGCCTCCAGTGCGGCCAGAGCTTTCCGCCCCAGGGGAACAATCCTCTCCTTGCGCCCTTTTCCCATAACCCTCACCAGGCGCTGATCGAGATCAACGCGGCCCACGTCCAGCCCTGTCAACTCACTGATTCTGAGACCGCAAGAGTAAAGGGTCTCGAGAATGGCTCGATCACGCAGCGCCAGCAGGTCATTGCCTCCGGTCTTTTCCATCAACCCGCACGCCTGATCGACATTGAGGGAATGGGGCAGCTTGCGATCTTTTTTCGGTGTACTCAACAGCTCGGAGGGATCCGCTTCCAACAGCCCTTCTCGAACAAGATAACGAAAGAAACACCGCAGAGCGGCAATTTTGCGCCCGATGGTTGTTCGGCTATTGACCTTGCCCAGTCCAGCGAGAAATGCCCGTAGAGCTCTGAGATCTATTTTACGCAGGTCTTCAAGAGAGGGGCTTTCCCTCTTGAGCCGGCCGGCGAGAAACCTGCGAAAACCCTCGATATCCCGATAATAGGCTTTAATCGTGTGCTCAGACAGACCGCGTTCGTACCGAAGGTGGCGCTCAAACCGGCTCAGGCAGTCTTGCATAAGTCCTCTCTTCCCGCTGTAATCGGCCTTTTCATTAAGGGCGCTGATTGACCCTTTATACTGTACCTGCCATAATAATTGAAAATCGCCTCTATCCCGCAGCGGAAGCAATCAACCGCCATTCGCCAAAGGAACATTAAAGACCATCCCCTATTCGAAACCGTTGGAGAACCTGCAATGAATCTGATTCTTTTTGCCTTGACCATTCTTGCTCTCGCGGTCGGGGTCGTCGTTTTGTTCAGTTATACCATAGCGTGGTGTGAAGCCGCCAACCGCACCCCCCAACTCATGAAACAGCGTTACAAACCCGCGACCCTCATATTCGCCCTACGTCTTATGGCCATGGAATTCTGCTTCCTGCTGGCCACCGTGCTTGCCCACCCTCTAGGATGGCTTCCTGCCCCCAAAAAGGCGCGCGGCCAAGGCACCCCTATTCTGCTCCTGCATGGTCTGTTTCACAACCGTTCGTGCTGGTGGCTCTTCAAGCGCCGTTTACGCAAGATGCAGTCCAATCCGGTCTACTCCATAACTCTTGGATACTATCGTAAAGATATAGAACCTCTCACTGAAACCGTAGCAAAAAAAATCGACCTGATCCGCTTTCATCACGGCGTAGAGCGTGTCGATCTCATTGGACACTCAATGGGAGGATTGATCGCGCGCAACCTCATTCAACTCCGCCAGGGCAGCGACAAGGTTCGACACTGCATCTGTCTCGGCGCCCCTCACAGCGGCTCACGCCTGGCCCCCCTGGCGGTCACTCCTCTGGGGCAGGACCTCATCCCCAACTCCGATTTTCCCAAACGGCTTGCAACGGCTCCGATTCCTGAAAATGTTCAATTCACCTCGATTTTCAGCCGTCACGACAATCTGGTGCTGCCTTTTGAATCAGGCCGCATGAAGGGTGCGCGCAACATTGAACTTTCAGGCCTCGGACATAGCACCCTGCTCTATCACCAGGACGTCTTTAGGGCTTTATCCAAACTGCTTCAGGAAGAGGACGAGAATGATTCAGATCGAGATCCAGAGCAAAAATCAGATTGAACTGATTGACATTACCGCCGAAGTGCAAAAAGCAATCCGCAACGCCGAGATTAAAAACGGCTGCGGCATGCTGTTCGTTCCGCACACCACCGCCGCTGTGACCATCAACGAAAACGCTGACCCGGACGTAGTCACCGACATGATCAAGACGCTGGGCAAAATGGTTCCTATGCATGGAGATTACCGCCATGCGGAGGGAAACAGCGCGGCACACGTCAAAACCTCGCTTTTGGGCAGCAGCGAAATGCTGATTATCGAAGAAGGACAAGCCGTCCTGGGCCGCTGGCAGGGAATTTATTTCTGCGAATTCGACGGACCGCGCCGGCGTCGGATAATGCTGAGGACAATCTCTGAATGAACACGGTTTCTCTGCAAAAGCTTCGCACCTATGACGACCCCGAGGCAGTTTCTGCTGCCATGGATGCACTGCTTTCTCCCCTTGGGGGCATCAAGGCCTTTATCCGTCCAGGACAGAAGGTCCTGATCAAGCCCAACATGCTGGCCGGCAAAGCGCCGGAGAAAGCGGTGACCACCCACCCTTCGATTGTCAGAGAAGTGATTCGCAGAGTACAGGCGACCGGGGCTGTCGCCGTTGTCGGGGATTCGCCGGGAATCGGCAGCTGCCGCCAGGTGGCGCAGAAATGCGGTATTCTCCAGGTGATCGAGGAGACGGATGCGAGGCTTGCGACCTTTACCGAATCCGTTCCCGTCGGCAGCTCAGGCGAGAACAGCCACCGGCTTGAAGTGGCTCAGGACGTAATCTCTGCGGATGTCATTATCAACCTGCCCAAACTCAAAACCCACCAGATGATGGGGATGACGGGAGCCGTCAAAAACATGTTCGGCGCGGTGGTGGGAATGCGCAAACCGCACCTGCACCTGCAGGCCGGTTCAGACAAGAGCCGGTTTGCCCACATGCTGCTCGATCTGAGCGAGAGGATCAAACCGGCGTTGACCATTATCGACGCAGGCCTTGCGATGGAAGGCAATGGGCCCGGCAGCGGCACCCCGGTGTGGATCGGCGCCCTTCTGGCTGGAGACGAGCCGGTTGCTGTAGATGCCGCGGCACTGGAACTTCTGGGGCTGTCGTCCCACAGCTGCTGGACCCAGCTGGTGGCCCTGGAGAGAGAAATGAAAGGCAGTTCGCTGGACCAGATCCGGCTTATCGGAACGCCTGTGAACGATCTTCGTCCCGCTCGGTTTCTTCCGGCCAAAAGCACCGACGTGAATTTCGGTCTGCCACCTCTGCTTAAAAAGAGATTGAGGCGCTCCCTGAGTGCCTACCCTAAAGTCGATCCACGCTTGTGCTGTAGCTGCGGGCTGTGCGTCAAACATTGCCCGCCCCAGGCCATGACCCTTGATTCGAAGCGGGTCCGCATTGACTTGAACAGCTGCATTTCCTGTTTCTGCTGCCAGGAACTCTGCCCGGAGGGTGCGATAGAGACCCAGCAGGGAATACTGCTGCGCCTGGCCGACTTCATCCATGGCCGGACCTGAGAGGTGCCGCACAACGTCAAAAAGGCTCCCTTAAGGAGCCTTTTTGACGTTCGGTAATAATTGACGAGGATCAGTCTTCGTAGACCAGAACCCTGACCAAGCCGATGGTCGAGCCACTTTCAGTGGTGGCCGTGTCGCTGACGCTGATCACTTTTTTGACCTTGTTCTCCCGGATGAAAGTATTGACCCTTTCATCCAGTTCATCAAGCTCCTTGTGTGTCTTGAACGGCTGCAACGGTTCTCCAAATGTCTTGACTTTAATCATCCTCGCCTCCCTTTCTGATTGAGATGAGAATCAGACCTGGACCACCTCTTTAACGCCAGGAATTTTCTCTTTGAGTGTTTTCTCGATCCCCATTTTAAGGGTCATCGTGGACATGGGGCAGGACCCGCACGCGCCTGTCAGGCGCACTTTCACAATTCCGTCATCGCCGACTTCAACCAGCTCGACATCGCCGCCATCAGCCTGCAATGCGGGACGAACTTCATCAAGTACCGTTTGAACCTGTTCTTTCATCTGGTGTAACCTCCTGTGATGTTGTGTTTTAATTATAGGCGCAACGCCCGCCCTGCGCAACCGGCCCGGCCCAGCCGGGTTTACAGCGGCACCGGAATGTCACCGATGGCCCGTTGACAAAGAAGCTTCGGTGTACCGACCTGCTTGCCCTGCACCAGGACTTTAAAAGTCTCCCCCATGCCCTGGTCAGGCATGATCAGATTTTTCAATGTCATGCGCAGGGCACGTTCCTCCTTGGGATCCTTCAAATCAGCCTGAAGCCTCATCAGTTCTTCGACAAACCCAAGCCCCATGAGAAAACGGTACTGCGGCCCGAAGTAAAGCGGCTTCAAACCGAACTCCTCTCCGACAAGAGGGAGGGTGGTAAAATCCACATGGGATGTAATGTCCTGCAGCCCGACGCTTTCGAGAGGATTTTCGCTGGTCTGATGATGCTGATAACAGAGCAGGGTTCCAGTGCGGCGCAGCGGGGAAAACAACTCCTGCGCCTGGTATCCATAATCGATCGTGATGACAAAGCCACGCTGCAGCTTTTGTGCAACTTCGGTCATCCAATCCTCTGCTGCCAGATTGACTTCCGCGCGATTGCCTTCGCGCAAGGTGATGCCAAGCCGGGAAAAATATTCTTCAATCCGTGACGTCGACAGTGCACCCATTTTTTCCTGAAAAGCACCGTCCTGCCAATCGACATAAATTTCGCTCAGACCCTCGGGGGCCTGCTCGACCAGATGCACCGGGAAGGCATCGACCAGCTCATTCGACAAAAAGCAACCGACAACCGGCTCCAACTGGTCAAAATAGGCCCATTTCACCCTTGAAGCATGTTCAGCCAGAAGCTCCTTCTGACGGCGGCGTCCGTCTTCACCGATCTCGACCAGAATATATTCCAGGCGGTTGTAAAAATCAGGATCCTCGCTGCGCGCGACGTTGAGAATGTCCAGGCACAGGTGCCCTTCTCCAGCACCCTGCTCCACCACCGTAAATGTTTCCGCCTCAAGAATTTCAGCCATCTGGCGAAGCTGCCGGAAAACAAGCCGCCCGAACAGCGAGTGGACACTGCTGGAGGTAAAAAAATCGCCTTCCTTGCCGATGCGCTGCCGCGGAGCTGCATAGTACCCCCAGCGTGGATGGTAGAGACACTGTTCCATAAAATCGACAAATGGGATAGGGCCGCTTTCGACAATCCGCTCCCGCAGAAAGACTTCAAGTTCTGTGCTATTTTCGTTATTCTCCGTCATGAGAATCCAACCTGAAAACTTATGTTGAACACTGGTATCAAGTCACTTCGCGGAATCCCGCGGCGACCGACAATATATTGAAAAGAGCCGATTCTACCTCATATCACGAGGCTCAGACAAGCGTCCATTGCAGCGGCAAGCGGCTTCAGGGAATAATTCCCAGCAACTTATGGATCTGAAGCAGATCTGCGGTTTCTCCGATCAACAGGGTTGGAATCCCCAGATGGGCCGGCAATTTGAGATCAATGGCGGCCCGGTCCCCGACAAACAGAAAACTTTCGGGCGGCCCCCCGATATCCTCCAGCACACGCCTGAACGCTTCCGGATCAGGCTTCGGAGCCTGAGCGAACTCGATGGAGTATATCCGGGCGAACATTTCTTCGACACCGAGCAGAGAGAGGATTTTATGACTCAAAGGCAGGCTGTTGTTGGTATAGATATAAAGGTCGCACTGCTCACGCAGAGAATCGAGCAGAGCCACAAGAACCGGGTCATGATCAAGAAACTGCTCGGGTCGCACCCTGGACTGCAGCATCTGGTGGAATTCCCGGATTTCAATCCCCAACTCGATACAGGTACGGGTGAGCGTCGGCTCCTCCTCGAAAATTTCCGTCAGCCGCGAGCGCGCACGCGCCAGAATTTCACGCCCCCTCTCCCGCGGCACCCCGCGCGAATCGGCGACAAGCTCAACGGCAGCCTCCTCAATCTGCTTGCCCAACTGCGGGCAGACATACAAGGTTCCGTCAAGATCGAATACGATGGATCGGGTTTCACTCAGGTCGGTCAGCATAGGGTCAAAAGCCTCCAAGATCCGGCATGCAGGAGGATTGCATGAAATTTTCCCGCGATACCGTTTTCCTTCTCATCCTTTTTGCGCTGCTGTTGCTCGGCATGGTCCTGACGCTGATTTTCGGCGGGGAGAAAAGCCGTCACGGCTACGGCAGCATCCGGGAAATGCCCGGCAACACGCTCACCGCAACTGCGCCCGAAGAAAAAACAGCTCAATTATAGGGCGATAAAACATAACATTCCATGGCAAATATTGAGTTTATGCCCAAAAACGTGCAATGATGCCCATCCTGCAACAGGGGCAACCCCTTCCAGCTCTCGTACTCATGGAGGCTGGTCAGCGGCAAACCACAACAAATGCAATCCTTTCTCAAAGAGGTCGTTATGAATCGCAACCTGGTTCTCGAACTGGTCCGTGTCACCGAAGCCGCCGCCTTGGCCTGCGGACGCTGGGTCGGAAAAGGAAACAAGATGGCTGCCGACGAGGCGGCCACCGATGCCATGCGCAAAATGCTCGATTCGGTCGGCATCAGCGGCACAGTGGTCATCGGCGAGGGGGAAATGGACGAGGCGCCGATGCTCTACATCGGCGAGAAGGTCGGACAGGGCGGCCATGACGCGGATATCGCGGTCGATCCGCTGGAAGGCACCACCATCTGCGCCAAGGGAATGAACGGCGCCATTGCCACAATCGCCCTGGCGCCGCAGGGCGGATTTCTTCACGCCCCCGACATGTACATGGAAAAAATCGCCGTCGGTCCATCGGCTAAGGGTGTGATCGACATCAACGCAACCCCGGCCCAGAACATCCAGCGCGTGGCCGAGGCCAAAGGCTGCCGGGTTGAGGATCTGACGGTCGTAATCCTGGACCGGCCTCGTCACGATAAAACAGTGCGGGAACTGCGCCAGGCCGGAGCCCGCATCCACCTCATCAGCGACGGCGACGTGGCCCCCGCTATCGCCACTGCCGTAGAAGACAGCGGCATTGACATGATGATGGGCGTGGGCGGCGCACCGGAAGGAGTCCTGGCCGCGGCGGCTCTTAAATGCATGGGAGGGGATATGCAGTCCAGGCTCGTTTTCATGAATCAGGATGAGCGTGACCGGGCCCGAGAGATGGGTATCGAGGATTTCGACCGCATCTATCAGGGGGAAGACATGGCTAAGGGTGAAGTGGTTTTTGCGGCGACCGGCGTCACCAATGGCGATCTGCTCAACGGCGTGCGTTATTTCTCCGGCGGTGCAACCACGCATTCCATCGTCATGCGCTCAGCCAGCCGTACGGTACGATTTATTGAAGCACGCCATCATCTCGACTACAAGCCCGGTCTCGAATGATCAGCAGTCATGCGAAAATTTAAAACTTGCAATATGATGCCGATTTTCTTAAATTAACAGTGCTTTTTTGTTTTCTTCATGTCAATAATTGCAGATTGAGAGAGATTCCATGGCGATCATCACCATATCTCGCGAAATGGGCAGCGGCGGCATCCCCATCGCTCACAAAGCCGCCGAAAAACTCGGCTACACCCTGGTAGACGGGGAAATGCTGATGAAGGTGGCGGAAAAATACGGCCTGTCCGCCGAAGCATTGGAAAAGGCTGACGAAAAACCGCCGGCATTTGTGGAAAAGCAGGACTATCAGGTCGAAGTCGATCTGCACCAGATTGAGCTGATTATTCTCGAGTACGCTCTCAAAGGCAACGTCATCATCTATGGACGCGGCGGGCAGGATCTGCTGCAGGAGATCGACAGCGTCTTTCGGGTCAGGGTGATTGCGCCCTTCGATCTGCGGGTGGAGCGCTGGGCGGAGCGCGAATGGCTTGACCCGGATCTGGCTCGCAAGCTTGTGCGCCGCAGTGACCAGCAACGCGCCGGTTTCATCAAATACTATTTCGACCGCGACTGGGAGGACCCCCTGGGGTACGACCTGATCATCAATACCGAGCGCATGACGGAAGAGACCGCCGTTCAGTTGATCTGTGAAGGGGTCGCGGACCCGGACCTGCAGGAAAACAAAGCGGCCAACAAAAAAATTCTCAAGGATCTCATTCTGCGCAAGCGCATCGAAATCGGCCTGCTGAGCTCCGAAGTGGTTGAAGAGCTCAACGTCGAAGTCTTCGTCAAAAACGGTCAAGCGACTCTTACGGGCACCGCTCACAGTGAAGACGAACGCCAGGAAATGCTGCGCGTTGCCGCCGCCTGCCCCGATGTTGCCGAGGTCATCGACCGTTTGCGAGTCATCAAATACCGCAACTATATCAACGAGCACTGATTCACCCAACCTGCTCGAACACCAAGTCAGTCTTCATGCAAAAGGGACGGCATCGCAATGCCGTCCCTTTTGCATGTCAGCCGTGTGCTACCGGTTCAGAACGCCGCATTCCCGGTCGTGCGGGGAAAGGGGATCACGTCCCGGATGTTGCTCATGCCGGTGACATACATCAAGTAGCGCTCAAAACCAAGACCGAACCCGGCGTGGGGGCAACTGCCCCAGCGGCGCAGGTCGAGAAACCAGTCGAGACTCTCCGGAGCGATACCCGCCTCGATCATTCGTTTCACCAAGACGTCGTGGCGCTCTTCACGCTGACTGCCGCCAATGATTTCCCCGACGCGCGGTACCAGGCAGTCCATAGCTGCAACCGTTTTCCCGTCATCGTTTAAGCGCATGTAAAAGGCCTTAATCTGCCGGGGATAGTCGGTCACGAAAAGGGGGCCCTCCACAATCTTCTCCGTCAGAAACCGTTCGTGCTCCGACTGCAGATCACACCCCCACTCTACCGGAAACTCGAAATGTTCTCCGCAGGCCTGCAGCTCCTTGACCGCATCTGTGTAGGAAAGGGTTGCAAACTCAGCTTCAGCCAGATCTTCAAGTTTATCAATCAGCCCCTTTTCTATGCGGGCATCGAAGAATTTCAGGTCATCGAAACATTCCTCCAGCGCGAAGCGACATAGATAACGCAAAAAATCCGCCGCCACACAGCAGTTCTCGGCCAGGTCGGCAAAGGCCATCTCCGGTTCGATCATCCAGAACTCTGCCGCATGGCGGCTGGTATTGGAGTTTTCGGCGCGAAAAGTCGGACCGAAAGTGTAAATGTCTGAAAAAGCCGTGGCAAAGGCTTCACCCTGCAGTTGTCCACTGACCGTCAAGCCGGTGCGTTCACCAAAAAAATCCTGCGACCAGTCGATCCGACCGTCATTCAGCGGGGGGGCCTGAGGATCCAGGGTAGTAACCCGAAACATCTCACCCGCACCCTCGCAATCATTGGCGGTAATAACGGGGGTATGGACATAAAGAAAACCCCGCTCGCGAAAAAACTGGTGGACGGCAAAGGAAAGAGCCGAGCGCATGCGGAACACCGCCCCAAAGGTGTTGGAGCGCACACGCAGGTGGGCGATGGAGCGCAGATATTCAAAGCTATGGCGCTTTTTCTGCAAGGGATATTGCGGATCCGCTTCCCCCAGAAGCTCAAGTTGCTGCACCTGAAGTTCCATGGCCTGCCCTTTCGCCGGCGACGGCACGAGTTCCCCGCGAACCACGACACACGCGCCGGTCCCGATCTTGCGTATTTCCGGATGGCTTTGCAGGGATGAATCCACGACAGCCTGCAAACTATCGAGGCAGCTTCCATCATTGACGGCTAAAAATGCCACATTTTTGCCGGTACGCACCGTCCGGACCCAGCCTTTCACGAGGCAGGCCCCGGCCTGAGCATGGCCTGACAAAATATCGCGCACACGGGTGCGCGGGAGTAACGACTCATCAAAACTCATAAGGCTCCTCGCTTAGATCTACAGAATCTCTCTCAGGAAAAAAGACCGCCCGCTGCAATTGCCCCACGAAACAAGTCTGCTACATTTAAACATATTCGTGCAGTTTTTTCACGGCGACATCAACCGAGACCGGACACATGCCAGCCTTTCCCCGCTTTTCCATTCAAGGATTGAGAAATAAAATCCTTTACTGCTCGGTCCTTTACACGCTCGCCGCACTTCTTATTGTGTCGGCGGTCAGTACCTGGCCACTGCTGCGCGGCATGCGGCGCTTCGAGGAAAACAATCTGCTGCATGCCGTTCAGATCCGCACCCTGGCGGTGGAAGAATACCTTAACAGCATTCAGGAAATTACTCTTCAGATCGGTAGTCGCTCCCAACTGCGGCGGGCTCTGAATCATTATGCGCAGGGGCGCTGGACTCTGGATGAATTGCGCGAATTCAGTGATCTGCGCATGGACGAGGCACGGCAGGCCTCCAACACCGTGCGAGGTCTCATCCGCCTGAGCGTTGACGGAAACATTGTGGCGCAGAACGGGCTTTATCCCACAATCGACCGCGATCCTGAAATCTTTTCTCAACTCACCAGACCGATGGCTGAAACGCACCTGGTAGACCCATTTGTTCTGCAGGGGGAGCTGGTTCTGGCGGTTGTCAATCCTATCCTTTCATTCGAAGGCGTTCAGATCGGCCAGGATATCGTCATTTTTTCCACGGCCAAGCTGCAGCGGATTTTGTGGGATAAATCGGGGATGGGAAAGACCGGTGAGAGCTTTCTTGGAAAGACCATACAAAATCACGCCGTCCTTTTTTTTCCTGGCAGAAAAGGTGAAGAAGAAGCCTACAACCTGAGTAACCAGAGTCCGCTACTGAAGAAGGCATTTGGATTATCTGCAGCAGGTAGGACCGGGGTTAAACGCGTGGAACCCTCTGAGAACGGAGAAGGAGTCGTCATTGCTCATACGCCGGTCGCCGGCACCGCCTGGGGGCTGGTCCTGACCATGGACGAGCGGGAATTCATGGCGCCATTGCGCAACCAGTTTGTCTCCCTGGCCGGGTCGGTGCTCCTGCTCACCGCGTTGGGAGCCTTCGGCATGGGTGCCACTCTGCGGCCGATGACCGGCCGCGTTCTGGTTTACGCGCGTGAACTCGACGACCTCAACCGGGATCTGCAACAGGAGGTCAAAGAACGACAAACCGCTGAAAACAATCTGCGCCGCAGCGAAAACCAGTGGGAGCAGACCTTTGAAGCCATCGCCGACGCCGTAGCGATTGTAGACAGCAAAGGACAGATCCTCAAGATGAACCGCGCCGCATCCACCCTTGTGCGCGAACTGGGCAGCGCCTATCCCGGCCACGACGGTCGCGATCTGCTCTTCGATTCGCGCCAGTTCCGCGACGACTGCTCGCTGGAGCAACTCCTGCGTGAGAAGGAACCACGCTGCTGCGAACGCACCACCCCGTCAAGCGAGCGATTTTTCCATGTTTCCCTCTATCCGCTGATCGATCATGCAAACGAGATCTGGGGAGGCGTCTATGTCACGCATGAAATCACGGAGCGCAAAAAAATGGAGCGGGCCAAGGATGAAATGATCTCGGCTGTCAGCCATGAAATGCGCACTCCCCTGACGGCAATTCTCGGTTTTGTGGAATTCATGCTCGATAATGAGGTCGAGCGGGAGCAGCAGATTGATTTTCTACGGACTGTCCTGCAGGAAACAGAGCGTCTCAATGAACTGATCAGCAATTTTCTCGACCTTCAGCGTCTGCAGGCCGAAATCGACCAGTACCGGTTTGCCCCCCTCAAAATCTGCCCCCTCCTCGAACAGGCCGTTAACCAGTTCCGAGTGACCTCCCCCAAACACACATTGCGGGCCGAATGCCCACCGGAACTCCCCGCCGCCAACGCCGACGCCCGGCGCATTATGCAGGTCATCAAAAACCTGCTTTCCAATGCTGTCAAATACTCCCCGCAAGGAGGAGAGATCGTCTGCGCCGCACGACGTGAAGGGAAGATGCTGCTGATGTCTGTACGTGACCAGGGAATGGGTATCGCCTTGGCGGAACGGGAACGAATATTCGAGCAGTTCTACCGGATAGACGACAGCGAAAAACGAATTCCCGGCGGGATCGGACTGGGATTGGCCCTGGTTCGCGAAGTGGTTAGAGCTCACGGGGGGAGGGTCTGGCTGGAAAGTGAGGTCGGCGTCGGCAGCACCTTTTATTTCAGCCTGCCGATCGCCGTGGACGAACAGGGCGAGTCAGCGCCCGAACAATAGCGACGATTCTTAAATCATGCGTGCTCGCGGGTTTTAAGGAAACGAATATCGGGCCACTGCTCAGCGACATGATTGAGACGCCACTCACTTGAGGCCAGGTAGGTCAGATTCTCTTCGGCATCGAGCGCCAGATTGCCCTGGTTTCTCTTTTCGAACTCTTCCAGTTTGGCGCGATCATCGCACTCCACCCAGCGCGCGGTGGCGTAATCGATCCCCTCATAGGTGGCATCCACCCCGTATTCGTTCTTGAGACGCGCTATGGTGACATCGAACTGCAGCACCCCGACCGCCCCCAGAATGTAATCACTGCCGAACAGGGGCCGAAACACCTGTACAGCGCCTTCCTCGGAAAGCTGCACCAGGCCTTTCTGCAGTTGTTTGGCCTTGAGGGGGTTCTTCAGGCGCACACGGCGGAAATGGTCGGGGGCGAAACTGGGGATGCCGGTATATTTCAGAGGCTCCTTCTCGGTGAAGGTATCGCCCACCTTGATGGTGCCATGGTTATGCAGGCCGATGATATCGCCCGGATAGGCTTCTTCCACATTGGCGCGGTCCTGGGCCATGAAAATCGTGGCGTTGGCCAGGGAGATATCCTTGCCGATGCGGTGATGGCGCACCTTCATGCCACGGGTGAACTTCCCCGAGCAGATGCGCAGAAAGGCGATCCGGTCTCGGTGGGCCGGGTCCATGTTGGCCTGAATCTTAAAGACAAAGCCGCTGAAAGCCTCTTCGTAGGGGGAGACTTCGCGTGTCTCGGTGGCACGGGGGGCAGGCGCGGGGGCCACCTCGACAAAAGCGTCGAGCATCTCGCGCACGCCGAAGTTGTTGACCGCGCTGCCGAAAAAAACCGGCGTCTGGTTCCCCTTGAGGTATTCCTCAAGTTCGAAGGGGTTGGCCGCCCCTTCAAGCAGTTCAACATCGGCGCGCAGATCGTCGGCCTGGCTGCCGAGCAGTTCATCGAGGCGCGGGTCGGAGAGATCACGAATAGTGACACCATCCTCCTGCACACGGTCAGCGCCGGCGGTAAACAGGTTGAGTTCCTTGCGATACAGGTTGTAGGTGCCCTTGAAACGCTTGCCCATGCCGATGGGCCAGGAGAGCGGCGCGCATTCGATCTGCAGCGTCTCTTCGATGTCGGCCAGGATGTCCAGCGGATCCAGACCTTCGCGGTCGAGTTTGTTGATGAAGGTCAGAATGGGCGTGTTGCGCATACGGCAGACTTCCATCAGCTTGCGGGTCTGGGTTTCGACGCCTTTTGCGTTGTCGATCACCATGACGGCGCTGTCCACCGCTGTCAGCACCCGGTAGGTATCCTCGGAGAAATCCTGGTGACCGGGGGTGTCGAGCAGATTGATGTCGAAGTCGCGGTAATTGAATTTCATCACCGAGCTGGTGACCGAAATGCCGCGCTCCTGCTCCACCGACATCCAGTCGCTGGTGGCGTGACGCGAGGCCTTGCGTGCCTTGACGGCGCCGGCCATCTGGATGGCGCCGCCGAAAAGCAGCAGCTTTTCGGTGAGGGTAGTCTTACCGGCATCGGGGTGACTGATGATGCCGAAAGTGCGGCGACGATCGATTTCTTTCTGATTGTGTTTCTTCACGTACAACGTCCTGTCGGTATGAATCCGGAAACAAGTAAAGCGTCTGCAAAAGCAACGGGCCGGAAAATTACCGGCCCGCAAGCTGTGGGATTCTACTGTGCCGGGGCCTGCCTGGTCAAGCATGCACCCTGATTTTGCCTATTTTTTGGTAATTGTGCGCCTAACGGGGGGTCGTAACGCCGATGGCAAGGGTGTCTGGCGCCAAGGAGAAGGACAGTCAAGCGGCCATGGATGGCGAAGAGCGTCCCTTGACATGGGCGTTACGACCCCCCTACCCATTCTGGATTTTCAGGATTTTTTGACAAACACCGTCGCTTCATTGCAGGTCGGGCATTTGCGTGGTTTGCACCGTCCCTCTTTCTCAGTACCGCACTTCTCGCACTGCCAGGTCGCCATGGTCATCCTCCTTGAAAAGAACTATTTATTACCTTTTAGGTAAAATTTAGCTCGTTCCACCAATTTTGTCAATAAATCTTGCGCCGCGAGAAAGTGGAACCGATGACCGCAAAGGTATTCTCGACAATGAACAGGGCGTAGTCATCTGTCGTGAAAACCAGCTCTTCCAGGCGTTTGAGCTGAATATTGTTGATCACGACCATCAGCAGGCGCTTTTCCGACTTTTTATAGGCACCGGATCCCTGCAGGAATGTCGCACCGATCTTGAGATGATCCATCACCTTGTCGGCGATCTCCTGGTTCCTGTCCGAGATGATAAAGCACACTTTGCGCTGGTTGAACATGGACAGGCAGTATTCGATGGTCACCGAGGAGACAAAGGCGGCAATCAGCGAGGCGATGACCAGGTCATTGTCCAGGCTTGCGAAACTGAAGGAGAACAGTACGAAGTTGAAGGCAAAATAGGTTTTTCCGACCCCGATGTTGTAGCGCTGAGTCAGGTAGACGGCAATGACATCGAGTCCGCCGTTGGACCCGAGCGAGCGCAGCACGATCCCCGCCCCGGCCCCGACCATGACGCCAAAGCAGACGGCGGCATAAAGCTGATTTTCGATGCCGAAGTCGACGTTAACGACCATGAATGCCAGGGTGGTCACAATCATTGAGACAAAGCTGTACCCCAGAAAGCGCTTGCTGATCATCAGATACCCGAAAATGAACATGGGAACATTCAAAATCAGGTAGATGATGCCTGCGTTGGAAAAGCCGGTCACATACTGCAGCAGGGCCGCGAGGCCGAACATGCCGCTGGGCACGAAACCATGCGCGGTCGCCAGCCCCTTGAATGCAAAAGCCTGAAGAATCGATCCGGAAATCACCAGGAACAGATTCCAGCGGACTGAATAGCCCCAATCTCTTCTACCCATGAACAGATCCTCCGTTGAAAAAAGCAGCCTGTATCAAAGGTGAAAAACCTTTGAAACCGCAAGGGAATACATGTTGAAAAAGGGATTGTCAACCGGAATGCGCACCGCTGGTCAAAAAAGGCAACGACTCACTGGATTCGCCCGACCAGGCCGCAGCGCACGGCAGTTGAGCGCTGAGGTGAGTGTTTGAGCCGCGGGTGAGTTCGTCACCGAAAACGATGCCGTCACGCCCTGCGGCGCGCTCTGCACAGTCAGCAAAAACAAAGATCCTCAGCGCCTTTCAAGGGAGTCGAGCTGACTCGGAAAACCACTCAACTCACCGAGTTCATCGCGGTCTCGCTGGAAAGTCGGCGCGCTTTGGGTGTAAAGAGCGATCAGTTCGGCCAGTGAACGCAGAGCATTGAGATGCGTGCGCTCATACCCATGGGAGCCATCCACGCCGAAGCAGATCAACGCGGTGCGGATATCGTTGCCGGCCTCGACCGCCGAGGCGCTGTCGCAGCGATAGTGGCGGAACACGTCGCGCTGGTGCAGGATTTCAAAACGGCGGCACAGGGTGAGCAGCTTGTGCGTCAAGTGATAGTCGAAGGGGCCGCTGGAATCCATCATCGCTACCGTCACCCCCGATTCCCGCGAATTCTGCCCCGGCGCCGGCGTCGCGTTGTCGATACTGACCATTTCAGCCACGTCGCGGTGCAGAACGGCGGAAGCTCCCGAGCCGGTCTCCTCTGATATGGTGAACAACAGGTGACAATCCACCGGCAGGGCGACCTGGTTCTCCACCAGCGCCCGGGCTGCGGTCAACAGGGTCGCGACACCGGCTTTATTATCGAGATGGCGGGAATTGATGAAACCGTTGTCGAGGATTTCAGGCTGGGCATCCACGGCGACGAAATCACCGACATGGAACCCCAGCCGCATCAGGTCTGAGCGGTTGTTGCTGACCGCATCCACGCGAATTTCAATCTGATCCCAGGTCACCGGCTGCTGATCGACCTCTTCATTGAAGGTATGCCCCGATGCTTTAAGCGGCATGACGGTGCCGCGATACCGGCGATCATCGGTAAAAACGGTGACCCGCGCCCCCTCGGCGAAGCGACTCGACCAGTGACCGATGGGGGCCAGGGCCAGACGCCCGTTTTCCTTGAGCTCTCTGACCATGGCGCCGGTGGTGTCGAGATGAACAACAAGCGCCCGGTCGGGGCTTTTCTGCTTGCCCGCCAGGTCGGCGCGAATGGCCCCGCGCCGGGTCAACTCAAACGGGATGCCGAGACTTTCCAGTTCAGAACCGACAAAATGCACGATTTCATCGGTAAAGCCGGTCGGGCTCGGAATCAGCAGCATGCGCTGAAGGACATCCCTGAGATAATCGACATCGATCGGTAAAAGCTTCATGCTGTTGTCATTCCTGTCTATTCGCTTCGTTTTGCGGGGCTGCAGCGTGTCTGCCGTCCTGCCGCGTCGCGGTGAGCGGAAACAGAAGATCAACGAAGCGCTGAGCCGTGGGAGCAGGCTCATGATAGGCAAGACCGGGACGCTCGTTGGCTTCGATAATGGCGTAATCCGGCGCGTCGGGGTCCGCGACCAGAAAATCGAGCCCGACCACCGGAATATCCAGGGCGTCGGCAGCCCGGCACGCCGCTTCGCGCAGTTCGGGATGCAGTTCCGCGGTGACATCGTGCAGGGTTCCGCCGGTATGCAGATTGGCCGCCGAACGGACCACCAGCACCTCTTCCGCAGGCAGCACGTCCTCCAGGTCATAACCGGCAGCCGCGATACAGCGTTCGGTTTCGCGATCCAGCGGGATCGACGCCTCTCCGCCGGTGGCAGCAGCACGGCGGCGACTCTGTTTTTCGATCAGCTCACGGATACTGTGCCGTCCGGTGCCCACCACCTGCGGAGGGCGGCGCATGGCAGCGGCGACGACCTGTGAGCCGATAACGATAATACGCAGATCCTCCCCGGTGACGAACTGCTCAAGTAAAACCTTGTCGCTGATGCGGCGAGCAAGGCCAACAGCCTCTTCAACCTCTTCAGGAGTTGTCAGGTTGACGCACACCCCCTTGCCCTGCTCTCCACGCGCCGGTTTGACCACCAGGGTTCCCTGCTCCTTGAGAAACGCGGCATTATCTTCAGGGCTGCCGGCACACTGCTGCACCGGAACCCGCAGGCCGGCCTGGCTCAGAACCCGCCAGGAAACCTCCTTGTCGTCACAGCGGCTCATGGCCACTGCATCGGTCAGCTGCGACAGCGACTCCCGGCAGACGATGGTCCGCCCGCCGTGGCTGAGAGAGAAATAGCCGTTCTCACCGTCGATCACCTCGGCAATGATGCCGCGCCGACGGGCTTCCTCGACGATGATGCGCGCATAAGGGTTAAGCGCTTCTCCGACCTGGGGGCCGGTGAACAGGGGCTCGTTAATCGGATTTTTGGTCTTGATGCAGAACGCCGGAATGCGCTTGAACCCCATTTTTTCATACAGGCCGATGGCCTGACGGTTTTCGTGCAGCACCGAAAGGTCCATAAAGGCCCGGCTGCGGGCCAGAAAATGCCCGGCCAGGGCATGAGTCAGGGCCAGGCCGACGCCGGGATGCGGGGTTTGCGGGTCAACCGCCAGGCACCACAGGCTCGAGCCGTTTTCCGGATCCTCAAATGCGTTCTTGTGATCGACCCCGGTGGCGGTGCCGATAATCGCGCCGCTGTTCTGATCCTCCGCCACAAAATAGGTGATCACTCGCGACCCGCGCTGCTCGTGCATGAACTCGACAGGAACGGTGACCATCTGACGTGCTGCATAAATGCGGTTGATCTCTTCGGCATCGGCGCGGGTCTTGAGCCGCCGCACGATGAAGCCGCGGGACACCTTGCCCGGAGGCCGATACCCGGACAGCCACAAGCGGTAGGTATCGGAGGGGTCGAGAAAAAGCTCCTGCGGGCGCAGGGACAGCACCACATGCGGGTTGCGCACATAGAGCGCCACATCGCGCTTGCCCTCCTGCTCCCGGCACAGGGTGTCCGCCAGATCTTCGGGGTCGGTGAAGGTGTGCGCAAAAATCAGACGCCCCCATCCGCAGTCGATCTCTACATTGCCCGGCAGCTGTTTCGCCACCGGGCCGGTGGGTTCGGCCCAGCTGCGGGCCGTGGGGGAATGAATACGCTCGAGGCGGTGGCGACGGCGATTTTTATCGGCCATGGATGACTCCTTGCAGTCCTGCCGTTGTTGATTCGTTAGGATGAGCCCCCTTTGAGGAATCAGATTCCGTGCAGTTGAAACCAGTATTCCAGCAGTGCAAGCTGCCACAGTTTGGAGCCGCGCAGCGGGGTGATGTGATCTTCCGGCGCAGCCAGCAGCGTATCGACGTATTCCCGCCGGAACAGGCCACGCTGCAGCGCCTCGGGGCGGGTAAGAATCTCCGTGACCATCTGCAGATATTCGCCACGGATATACTTGAGAGCAGGCACAGGAAAATAACCCTTGGGGCGATCGATCACCGCAGCGGGGATCACCTGGCGGGCCGCCTCCTTGAGAACATGCTTTCCGCCTTCGGCCACCTTGTGGCGCGCCGGGATACGCGCCGCCAGCTCAACCAGCTCATGATCCAGAAACGGCACCCGCGCCTCGAGCCCCCAGGCCATGGTCATGTTGTCCACCCGCTTGACCGGGTCGTCCACCAGCATCACCGTCGTATCGAGACGCAGCGCCTTGTCCACCGCCTCGGAAGCGCCAGCCCGGGAAAAGTGCTCGGCGACAAAGGCGCGGCTGAAATCCTGCGACAAAAGTTCGGGATGCAGCACCGTGCGCATCTCGTTGTGGGTGCGGTCGCAGAACACCCGGCAGTAGTCGGCCACAGCATCGGAACTTTCCATCAGGGGCGGATACCAGTGATAGCCGGCAAAAACCTCGTCGGCGCCCTGCCCGCTCTGCACTACCTTGACATCCTTGGAAACCTCCTGCGACAGCAGGTAGAACCCCACCGCGTCGTGACTCACCATGGGCTCGGACATGGCCCGCACCGCCTGCTCGAGCGCAGGCAGCAGACGCCCCGAATCAACGAATATCTTATGGTGTTCCGTGCCGTAGTGGGCGGCAATGATGTCCGAATATCTGAATTCGTCGCCTTTTTCCTCACCGACGGTTTCAAACCCCACGGAATAGGTTTTGAGCCCCTTCTGGCCGGCTTCCGCCAGAAGGCCCACAATCAGGCTGGAATCAAGCCCGCCCGACAAAAGGGCCCCCACCGGCACATCCGCAACCAGCCGCCGCTCGACCGCGAGACGCAGGCACTCAAGTACCTCGTCGCGCCACTGCGTGAAAGGACGCTGATCATCGTGATTATCCCGCTCGAAGCGCGGCTCCCAGTAGCGCAGCTCGCGGCTCTCGCCATCTGGCTCGATGACCCGCAGGGTGCCGGGCGCGAGTTTGCGAACCCCCTGCAGGATGGTGCGCGGCGGCGGCACAACGGAGTGGAAGCTCAGGTAATGGTGCAGCGCAACAGGGTCGACGCCGGTATCGACCTCGCCCCCGGCCAGCAGCGCCGGCAGGCTGCTGGAGATTCGCAGTGCGCCCGGCACCTCGGCCATGTACAGGGGCTTGATCCCCAGACGGTCGCGGCCCAGCACCACGCGCCCGCTGTCGCGCTCCCACAGAGCAAAGGCGAACATGCCATTGAACCGCTTGACACAGTCCAGCCCCCAGGCATGATAAGCCTTGATCACCACTTCGGTATCCCCGGAGGAAAAAAAGCGATACCCTGATTCCTCAAGCTCGCAGCGCAACTGGGGATAATTGTAGATGGCACCGTTATAGGCGATGCCCAGGCCGAGTTCCGCATCCCACATGGGCTGCTGCGCCTTGTCGCTCAGATCGATGATCTTGAGACGGCGGTGCCCGAAAGCCAGACGCCCCTGAGCCCAGACGCCGGCGCCGTCGGGGCCGCGCGGCACCATGACATCACACATGGCTGCAATGGCGGAAGGCCCGGCATCACGGCCATCAAAGCGAATTTCTCCACAGATTCCGCACATATCTTCGACATGTCCTTTCCTAGAAGGAAGAGCTGCGCCTCATGCTGAACAGGGCCAGAAATCTTCAGAAAATGCGATGCGCTTTTGCTGTGGGCGCCTGCTGAATTCTACCAAACGCAGAAGGCCTTTCAAATGCAGCACCAAATTGAACAACTTGCAGCATGGACACATCCCCCCTGAGTTTGTTATAATGGCTGCGTTTTGCTGAAATGTTTCACGGCACAGTTTTTTCAACCGTTCGCTCTTTCGGGAGGAGCATCGTGGTTATCATCCTCTCCATTCCGCTGGGAATCCTCTTTCTGACCATCGGCGTTCTGTGCGTACGCAGCCAATATCAGGCGCACGCCCTGATATTCGGCCTGCTGGGCATGCTGGCCCTGTTCACCGGCATCGGTTCGGCCTGGTTCTCCTATCTCCTCGCCAGCAAAATCTGACGCCCTCGTGAACGAGATACGCATCGAGAGCTGGAACGAGCTGCAGGATCAACTCTTCGACGACTCCTGGAGTGCCGACATCGGCCGTTTCCGCTCAAGATATGCCTTTCGAGGGCTGTCCGATGCAGGCTACGGCCTCGAAACCACCCTCATGCGCCTGGGCGGCCCTTTTGACACCCTGGAGCGCCACCTGCTTCGCAATTTCAAAAAATACGCGCACCGCAGCGTCGTCGAGCGCGACTCTCTGTGGCACTGGCTCAGCGTGGCCCAGCATTACGGGTTGCCTACCCGTCTGCTGGACTGGACCTACTCCCCTTTCATCGCCCTGCATTTTGCCACCGCCAATTTTGAACGTTACGATACCGACGGAGTCATCTGGGCGGTCAACTACCTTAAAGCCCACCGCCTGCTGCCGGAGCGGCTTCGCCTGAAGCTGAGCGAAGAGGGGGCGAATGTTTTTACGGTTGAAATGCTCTCCGAGTCGGTACGCAGCCTGGAAGAACTCAACGAGCTCTCCCATCGCGAATTCGTTATTTTCTTCGAACCGCCCTCCATCGATGATCGCATCATCAACCAGTTCGCGTTTTTTTCGGTGATGTCAAAACCGACTTCCATCCTGCACCACTGGCTCAAGGAACATCCTGACCTGTGGCGGCGCATCATCATCCCCGCTGAACTCAAATGGGAAATCCGCGACAAGCTCGATCAGGCCAATATCACCGAGCGCGTCCTGTTCCCCGGCCTCGACGGATTGTCCCACTGGCTCAAGCGCCACTACAGCCCCAAGACCTGAATCCGGGTTTAAATTGCCTGCGTCTCTGGCATAATGGGCAGGATAACTGTGCATTTCAAACACCCTTTCCCACCCTGCAGCCATTGCTGGTCTCTGCAGGGGGGAATGGTCGTTTTCAGGAGAAAATTTATGAAGATCACCCGCTGCAACGGCATTCTGCTGCACCCCACCAGCCTGCCCGGTCCCCACGGGATCGGATCTCTGGGAGAAGAAGCTTTTCAATTCGTAGATTTCCTGGCAGAAACCGGCCAAGGCGTCTGGCAGATCCTGCCGCTTAATCCCACCGGCTACGGCGATTCTCCCTACAACGCCTTCTCGGCCTTTGCCGGCAACCCCCTGCTGATAGACCTGCGTGAGTTGGTCAGCCTGGGCGATCTCGATCAGAGCGATATCACATTGTCGGAACCGCCAGATTCGCACCGGGTCGATTACGGCTGGGTGACACATCACAAGGAACAGCTGCTGCGCAAAGCGGCGGCTAATTTCAAAGCCAACGCCACGGCGCAACGGCGGCAGGAGTTTGAAGCTTTTCGCGAGCACCAGGGGTACTGGCTCTGGGATTACGCTCGCTTTCGTGCCCTGCGTGACCATTTCGACGGGACCAGCTGGAACCGATGGCCGTCCGAACTGCGCCACCGCGATCCCCAGGCCCTGGCCAAATGGGATGAGCAGTTGACCGATGAAATCTTCTGGAGGCTCTATGCGCAGCACATTTTCTTCGATCAATGGTTCGCCCTGAAAGAGTACGCCAACAACAAGGGGATTCGAATCTTTGGCGACCTCCCGATTTTTGTGGCGTATGATTCGGTGGACGTCTGGGCAAACCAGCACCTGTTTCATCTCGATGAGGAGGGCGAGTCGACCCTGGTGGCAGGCGTTCCGCCCGACTACTTCAGCGAAGACGGTCAGCGCTGGGGCAACCCCCTCTACCACTGGGACCGCATGGCCGCACAGGGCTATTCATGGTGGATTGCGCGTTTTCGCTGGAATCTGGCGCAGGCCGACATTGTGCGCATCGATCACTTCCGCGGCTTCGAGGCTTGCTGGGCCATCCCGGCCGAGGAGAAAACCGCCGTCAACGGGGAATGGATGGAAGGCCCCGGCGGAGGCCTGTTCGAGGCGCTCGCCTCCACACTCGGTGAAGTCCCCATTGTTGCGGAGGATCTCGGGCTGATTACTCCGGAAGTGGAAGCGCTGCGCGACCGGTTTGCCTTTCCCGGCATGAAGGTCTTGCACTTTGCTTTTGACGGCGGCCCTGACAATCCCTATCTGCCGCACAATATCGAACGCAACAGCGTGGTCTACACCGGCACCCACGACAACGATACCACTCTGGGCTGGTGGAGCTCCCGCAAGAAGAAGGAAAAAGACGCCGTTCGCGCCTATCTCGGGCACGGCCTCCATCATATGCCCTGGGATCTGATCCGTGCGGCCATGAGCAGCGTCGCCAATCTGTGCATCATTCCCATGCAGGATATCCTCGAACTCGACAGCGACGGCCGCATGAATCGCCCGGGGCAGGGCAGTGGCAACTGGGACTGGCGCTTCAGCCGGGATCAGCTGCCTCAATCCCGGATGGAGACACTCAAGAAAATGACAATGCTCTACGGCCGTTTCACGGAAAATGATGCTTCAGACTCTTGAGTTTCTCCAGTCGCTTGTGCTACGCTTCCGGCTTGATTGCAAAACAACTTGAGTACATCCATCTTTAGAACTATGGAGGATCCATACGTGAAAAGAGCACTTCTACTGCTGATCGCCGCCCTGACGACCGCCATGCTGCTGTCCGCCTGCAAGGAAGAGGCCCCCAAACCCGCACAAAAGCCTGAAGGCCACCCCCCCGCGTCATCCTCTTCCGAGATGGGGGCAAAGCCAGGTGAAGTGACCGGTATCAGCGGCACCGTCGTTGAAACCATGAACACCGCCGGTTATACCTATGTCCTCGTCGACACCGGAGAGGAGCAGATCTGGGCTGCCGGCCCTGAAACCAAAGTCGCCGTCGGAGACAGCGTCGCCCTCGCTCCCGGGCAGGAAATGCACAATTTTCGCAGCGATTCGCTGGACCGCACCTTCGACATGATTCTTTTTGTCAATGGCATCATGGTCGGCGGTGAGAGCGCTGCAGGCGCCAACGGCATGAGCGCGGGTCAGATGCCCCAGGGGCACCCCGACATCAGCGCCGAAAAGAAAGTCGACATCGACTTCAGCGGTCTGACCAAAGCGCAAGGCGGCGTCACCGTTGCCGAGATCTATACCCGCAAAGATGAACTGGCCGGCGAAGAAATTCAGGTGCGCGGCAAGGTCGTGCGCTTCAGCCCTCAGATTATGGGCAAGAACTGGATTCACCTGCAGGACGGCACCGGCGATGAAAACGGCAATGCCGATCTGACCGTGACCACAGCGACATCCGCTGAGGTAGGCGATACGGTTCTGGTGACGGGCAAACTTGAAACTGACAAGGATATCGCCCACGGCACCGTGTATGAAGTCATCGTTGAAGACGCCGAGGTGGTGGTGGAATAATCTGCCGACCGGTTGTCCTTCCGCCTAAGCCCCCGACAGCGCTTGCTGTCGGGGGCTTTTTCGTGCGCGAAAAAAAACGGGTCGATTCAGGGTTGCTCTTTTTCGTGAAAATAACGATAAACGGCATCCGCGGTCCTCGCCGGCAGGCCCTCAACGGCAGCCAAATCTTTACGAGAGGCAGCGCGTATGTTTTTAACGCTGCCGAAATATTTCAGCAGCAGCCGTCGTCGCGCCGCTCCGACCCCCGGGATCGCCTCCAGGGCCGAACTCAAGGCATTTTTTCCCCGCAGATTGCGATGATAGGAGATGGCGAAACGGTGCGCCTCGTCGCGCAATCGTTCCAGCATGAACAAAGCCGCGCTGCCCTGCCGCAGCACCACCGGATTTTTGCGCCCCGGCAGAAAAAATCTCTCTTCGCTACGCTCCACCGCCCGTCCTTTCATATTGGAAATGACCCGGCTTTTGGCCATCCCCGCGACATCGATCCTGCCCAGCAGGTCCAATTCCTCAAGAACTGTGCGCACCACGGCCAGTTGTCCCTTACCACCGTCAATCAAAATGAAATCGGGCAGATCGCCTTCCTTTATTCCACGCTTCAAGCGCCTGGCTAACACCTCGCGCATCGAGGCAAAATCATCGTTGCCGTCGACCGTTGCGATTTTGAATCGACGGTATTCAGACGATGCCGGTTCCCCTTCAATGACAACGACCATGCTGCCGACCGTCTGGCTGCCCTGGACATGCGAGATATCAAAGCATTCCATGCGCCGGGGGATGCGGGACAGATGAAGACGCTGCCTGATCTCCTCAAGAACTTCCCGGCGCGCCTCCCGCCGGCTGCCGCGTTCACGAAACGACTGCTCTGCATTGCGCGCCGCCATCTCCACCAATCTGACTTTGTCGCCCCGTTGTGGAGCCAGGATATGAACTTTTCGGCCGCGCTTTTCTGAGAGCCACACCGTCAGCGAGTCGGTATCATCGGGCGCAAAAGGGACCAGGATCTGATCGGGAATGACAACATCCCTGCTGTAGTATTGCTTCAGAAATGCCCCCAGGAGTTCCTCCTCGTCGAGACGCCATTCGAGGGGAAAGCTCCTGCGGCCGATCAGTTTTCCCTCGCGGATAAACATCAGGACAATCTCCACCTCGCCCCCCTCGCGATGCAGACCGACCACATCCTGATCGCCGCCCCCGGCCTCGACCACCTTCTGTTTCTCAACGGTTGCACTGATGGCCTGAATCTGGTCACGCAGGCGGGCAGCCTCCTCATACCGCATCTGCTCACTGGCCTGCCGCATCCGTTCCGACAGAATGCCGACGACTTCACTTTCACGACCTGAAAGCAGGGCGATCACGCCATTGACCAGATGACGGTAGTCTTCCCGGCTGATTTTGCCGTGGCAGGGCGCACTGCACTGTCCGATCTGGTGAAAAAGGCAGGGGCGCCCTCTGCGACGACAGGTGGCCATGGGATAGTGTCGCAGAGGAAAAATCCGGTAAATTTCCTTGAGTGTTTCACGCACGGCAGAACCGGAAGCGTAAGGGCCGAAATAAAGGGCCCCGTCCCGGCGCACACGGCGTACCGTCTGCAGGGCCGGAAACTCCTCGCGCGGATCGAGACGGATGGAAAGATAAGTCTTGTCATCGCGCAGGTTGATATTGTAGCGGGGGCGGTATTTCTTGATCAGGGTGTTTTCCAGGATCAGCGCTTCTTTTTCCGTGTCGGTCACCATCGTATCGATACGGTGCACGCGGCTCATGAGAAATGGGATCTGGCCGCGGCCGTCACCCGCAGCATTGAAATAGCTGCGCAAACGTGCCCGCAGGTTTTTGGCCTTTCCCACGTAAAGCACGGTCTCGTCGTGGCCGCGCATCAAGTATACGCCGCTGGCCGTCGGGAACCGCTTGAGGTCAATCTCGCTTTCCGGCATCAAACCACTCCTCGGAGGTCATTCTCGGTTCATCCTATCACAACAATCCCGCTGCCGGACAGGAACAGGCTCAGGAGGAATTTTCGACAAACAGGTGCACTATCCGCTCTCCGTTTGCCAATTTCCTGCGACGCCCCCACAAAGTCCAGCAAACTCCCAGAAGTCCTCAAATTCTTTGGACTTCAATCAAGACCCTGATATAATGCGCCATGAATTTTCGGCTTCGATGCAGGGTTTCAGCCGTCAAGCCGACGCTGAGTAAATTTTCGGAAAAGGAATCTTGCACGGAATGAATCCTATCTGGAGCAATATTTTTCGCCAAAAACCGGAAAAAGATTCGGTCGCCTATTTTCTCGGCACCATCCCCGCTTTCAGCGAACTCAAGGGGCGCGATCTCAGATACCTGGAAACGATGGTACATGTGCGCCACTACTCGGCGGGAGAGCTTGTTTTTGCCGAAGGCGACGTGGGCTCGGGCATGTACGCCATTCGCGCCGGAAGAGTTCGCATCCACAGACATCTGCCCGATGGAGGAGAAGAAGAACTCGCCCTTCTGGAAGCGGGCGATTTTTTCGGAGAGTCAACCCTCACCTCCCCGAGCAGTCGTTCCGCGACGGCGGTTGCCATTGACAACTGCGAACTTGTCGGTCTTTTTCGAGCAGACCTGATGGAAATTGTCCAGAAGCATCCAATGATCGCCTCCAAGGTTCTGCTCGGCCTGACCCGGACTCTCAGTGAGCGTCTGCAAACTGCAGCTCTTGAAATCTATCGCCTTAAAGGGGTTGAGGGCTCCGAGACACCTCTTCCGACCGCGGCTCAGGACAAGGAATAACTCCATGGATAGCCGACCCGGCCTGACTCGTGCCCAGGTTCTCCTGATTTACCTGGTTTTTACCGCCGCCATCGCTACCGGCCTGGCCCTCTTTTCCTCCGCCAGCAACCTGCTCAGCCTCTTGCAGCTGGCTTCAAGTGGTCTTTTTCTTCCTATCCTGCTGTCGCTGATTGTGACCTTTCTGCTTGAGCCGGTGGTGCAGTTTATCGAGCGTGAAGAGATCAGTCGCACCTTTGCCATTTTCGTGGTTTATGTGCTGGTCGCCATGATGATTTTCCTTTTCGTGGCCTGGATCGCTCCGCATTGGGAAACCATGTGGCTGGCGCTGCGCGCCGACCTGCCGCGCTACATCACCCGCGCGGCAGGCTTTATTCGTGAATGGCAGGGCGATCTGCAAAGCCACTTTCCAGTCGTGGAGACTTTCGACCTCTCAACCAAAACCCGCGTCTGGGGAGAAGCCATTCTGGCCACAATTCTGGCTGGCACACCTAAATCGGCCCTGCGCATCGGCAGCCTCATGATTCTGGTACCGCTGTTTTCGTTCTTTTTTCTCAAGGACGGCAATCGCCTGATGCGCTCTTTTATTTCGCTTACACCCAACCGCCACTTTGAAATGGCCCTCGACCTCTACTATCACATCAGCCGGCAGATGGCCCACTTCATTCGCGGCCGCATTCTTGAAGCCGTTATCGTCGGCACGGTGGTCACAGTGGGCCTTTCATTTACCGACATCCGCTATGCGCCTCTGCTCGGGATTTTTGCCGGTGTTTCCAATCTCGTCCCCTACATCGGTCCCGTTGTCGGCATGATCCCCGGCATCCTCATCGCCATGGTCGACCTCGGCTTCGGGGGGCAGTTCTGGTGGATCGTCATTGTCTATATCGTTATCTCACAGGTGATTGTCGACAATTTCATTCTCATCCCGATCCTGATCTCGCGCGTTTCCAACCTGCACCCGCTTGTGGTGATTCTGGCGATTATCATGGGGGGGAAACTCTACGGCGTCCTCGGCATGATCATCGGTGTTCCCGTGGCCAGCATCCTGAAAATCGCCATTCTTGAAATACATCATTACCGGCGAACTTTCAGCATCGGCGAAGCCACCGGTCTGTCCAAACGACGATGACCGACATGCAAGTCCCGCTGAAAAATCTCTGAAAAGGCGCGATTTTCTCCTTGCGTTGCCTATCGCAAAAATGCAAAAGGGCTCGCCGATCTTTTTGCAAATCGGCAAAAGAGGCTGCAAACCGCCTGTTTTAGAGGAATTTCTGTTTTCAGACCAGCCTTTAGGTTCCTCTGTTTCGCAACGGTGCAAAAGACTTCCCCTTCAACCGGTCTTCCGGCAGCTCACCTCACCATCTTCCAAGTAATTGAAAATACATGCCTTTATCTTTTCATAAAATTAAAATCAACTCTGGTACACGTCTTGCTCCATCAGAGAACAGCGTTACTTTTTCTCTGAAGGTACGGGGTGAGACGTGCCGGACGTTGAGGGACGTCCGGCCTCTCACCAGCGTGCCCCATCCGTCCGAGGAGTGTTCAGCATGATGACTCAAACGCAAAAAACTCATATTTCCGGACTGGATCGCCTGACTGTACCTCAAAGCCCCTCAGGTTTTCTGACTCTGGCCATGTGCGCCGTTCTGCTCGGCCTTCAACAGGCCGGACTGATGGATTTCCCGTATCTTGTTTCAGCCGTGTTCCTTTACGGCGGCAGTTGCCAGGCCCTGACCGGCCTCAATGAATGGCGACGCGGCAATGCATTCGGGGCGGTTTCCTTAACTTCCTGCGGCCTGATGTGGCTGTCTCTTCTTCCTGTTCTCATCCTTCCCCAGACCGGACTCGGAAAAGTTCCGGAAATCAGCGCATCGGCCCCCTATCTTCTCATGTGGGGCATGTTCTGCCTGATCCTTGGCTACGGAAGCTTCTCGAGCCATAAGCTCACCGGCATTATTTTCATGGGAATCTCCCTGCTGATGGTCCTGACCGCAGCCAACCTGGCCTGGCCGCATCCGCAATTGTCGCAGGTGACGTGCGCAGTCGGTCTGGTCTGCGGTGCTTTGAGCGTGTTCCGTGGACTGACCCTGATCCGGAAATACGCGCGGGAGAAATCGGCTGAACATTATCAGGCCGCGCGTTGACCTGATTCATGCCCGGCGGCGTGCTCCGATGCTATGATTTTGCCCCAACTCCTCTGCAGTAGTGGTTGA